>MDTD01041507.1_pt1 | contig 10984 bp, 9 predicted proteins | sample 811221 | NCBI WGS metagenome assembly MDTD01 (sample SAMN05326646, study PRJNA326480) | marine metagenome | isolation source: seawater | place: Pacific Ocean: South West | collected 2011
ACGTCATCCCGACGTCCTGTGACCAAGTCTTCAATGGCCATCTCCGCATCCTGCTGGAGCTTGTTGACCTGTTCGATGTTCTGCATCAGCACGTCTTTGAAACTGGGCCCATCCTGTTGCCCAGGCGTTTTGGGTGTTGATGGCAGCCCGCCGGCTCCGCCGACGCTGCTGTTTCCAATTAACCCTAAGGGATCACTCATGGTGACACCTTCCTTCTATCAAGATCAAGCCAGCAATCTGAGGCTGGATTGAATCATGGACTTGGTGGCCTCGGCGGCAGTGATGTTCGCTTCGTAAGCACGGGTGGCTTCGATCGCGTTGATCATTTCCGTCGTGGTGTCAATGTTGGGCATCTGCACGTAGCCGTCCTTGTCTGCAAACGGGTGCGTGGGGTCCAACACTTTGCGAAACGGTGCGGGGTCGAGCATGATCTCATCGACGTGAACACCGTTTGCTGATCCGGTATTCGGGTCACCGGTGGCAAAGATCGGGATGCGCCGCCGAAACGGTGCATAATTGCCATTGGCATCCTCGACGGTGTTCTTGTTGGCCAGGTTCGCAGCGATGGTTTCCATGCGCGTCCGTTGAGCAATCAAGCCTGATGTCGAGATGTTCAGTGATCCAAACATGTGTTTTTTCCTCAGGGATTCGTGATTAGGGATTTGGGATTAAGGCAAGACATTCAAACATCTGCACATTCTTTGTATTTGACGAATCCCTAATCACCAATCACGAATCCCTTCTGTCTTGTTTACGGCTGTTCGCGAATCGCACTTCGCAGCAGGTCGAACTGGTTTTTAAGCAGTTCAATGCCCATGTTATGCGACAGCGTGTTTTCCGCGAGTTTCTGCATGGTGCGTTCCAGGTCACGATTGTTTTGATCGTGAAAGAGGATGTTCTCATGCGTCGGGTCGGCCTGCACCATCATGCCATCCTTGCCGAAGGTCACCTGCTGGGTATTACCCGGTCGCAGGGGTCCGCCGGTGGGATTGACCTGACGACGACGCTTTTGCACGGCATCGGCCAAAGTGTCCTGAAAACTCTCAACCGACAGATCACGCGGTTTGAAAAACGGGGTTGAGAAGTTGGCAATGTTGTGCGTGAGAACTTTATGTCGCTCGGCAGTGAATTGGGTGAAGCGTTCGAGCACTGGGAGTGCCCCGCCGTCCAACATGCCTTTGATAAAAGTTCCTGAGCTTGCCATATTTCACATTCCGTTTTTCGTCTCTCCAGACATCAGCAAGTCGCGTGCCAATGCATTTTCCCGTGTTTTAGCTGCAAAATCGCGGCTGGTTGAACACTGTTTTCGGCGCATCGCGCAAGATGTGCGCTTCAGTGATGCGCAAAAAATGCGCTTTGCGGCATTCGATGCCATCCCACATTTTGCGCTACTCAGTGTTGGGCTTTGGTATGGCTCAGACCGTCTGTGCCACGAGATTGCTTTCCTTCCACTTCTTGAGTTTGAGGCCCAGCGTGCGAACACCGATGCCCAGACTCCGGGCGGTGCGTTGACGGTTGCCACGGTTGTGTTCCAGCGCTTTGAGAATCTCTTCGCGTTCGATCTCTTCGAGCGTCTTGGGCGCATAGGCCTGGGGCTTGGCGGTTGCCTGCTGGGGCTGGGCGGCCTGCGACATCGCCTGCTGTTCATGCGAATCGGTCAACCACGGGCGGATGACGTTGGCTGTGATCGTCAGGCCACGCGAAAGGACCACCGCGCGTTCGCAGATGTTCTGCAATTCACGGACATTGCCCGGCCACTTGTACTGCATCAGCAGTTCCATCGCGTGATCGTCAAAGTGCTTCTGGTCACGACCTTCACGCATGGCCAACGTCGTCAAAAAGTGATTGGACAAGTCCGGCACGTCATCCAAACGATCACGCAACGGCGGGACATGGATCGGCAGAACATTCAATCGATAGTAAAGGTCCTGGCGGAAGGAACCGTCTGCAACGCAGTCCGTCAGATCACGGTTGGTGGTTGCGATCACGCGCGAGTCCACCTGCATGGTCAATGACGAACCGACACGTTCAAACTGATTTTCCTGCAACACGCGAAGCAACTTGGCCTGGAGTTGCGGGCTGATTTCCGAGATTTCGTCCAGTAGCAGCGTACCACCGTCGGAGAGTTCAAAGCGACCTTTACGCATCTGCTCCGCACCGGTGAATGAACCCTTTTCGTGACCGAAGAGTTCGGATTCAAGCAGGCTTGAAGACAATGCTGCACAGTTGACGCAGAGCATGACCTTGTCGCGGCGTTGCGAGCAGGCATGGATGGTGCGAGCCATGACTTCCTTACCGACACCCGATTCACCGTGAACCAGCACCGTGCCGTTTGAGGCAGCGATCTGCTTGATCTGCGTTGCGAGTTTACGCATGACCTGCGACTGACCGATCAACATCGGCATGACATCACTGGGTGAGACGCCGGATTTGAGTGCGGCATTTTCCTGAATCAGGCGGCGGTGTTCGATGGCGCGTTTCATGGTCAGCACCAGTTGATCACCTTCAAAGGGCTTTTGCACAAAGTCAAAAGCGCCTTGTTTCATGGCTGCAACCGCGACATCCACCGTGCCATAGGCGGTCATTAAAACCAGTGGCAGTTGGTCATCGACTTCCTTGAGTTTCATGAGTAAACCCAGGCCATCGAGTTCGGGCATCTTCAAGTCGGAGATCACCGCATCGGGGCGATGGCGGGCGATGGCGGTGAGTGCCGCCTGACCATCGGAAGCTGAGACGATCTGCATGCCTGCACGTTGGAGTGTTGCACCGACGCTGTCGCGCATGATTTGTTTGTCATCGACGACGAGTACTTTGCCATTCATGAAAGAACTCCCTGGGAAACTGCTGCCTCTGAATCGGGTTGGCGATCATTGGTTTGTTGAGCCTTGATGGGCAGGACAAAATCAAAGACCGCGCCGTTGTCATTGTGTACGAGAATTGAACCGGCATGGGCATCGACAATGCGATGAACAATCGCAAGGCCAAGTCCGGTGCCGGTGTTACGGGTGGTAAAAAAGGGATTGAAGATGCGATCAATGTCATCGCCGTCAATACCCGCGCCATTGTCGCGGATACTCAGGATGATCACCTGCTCATCATCATCACGCCTGGCGGAGATGGTCAGCGTGGCATCCTCGACACCTGCCATGGCTTCGACGGCATTGCGGATGACATTGGTTAACGCACGATGCATGAGTTCAGCATCGACATGAAGACAAAGTTCATCATCGATTGCTTCATCGTCGACAAGGATATCATGCTGTAAAATAGCGGGTTTTTGCATGTCCACCGCACGGGCGACCAACTCAAGCACATTGCATTGGCGCATGTCCGGCTGCATCTCACGAGAGAAGGTGAGCACATCGGTGACGATGCCTTCCAGACCGCGAACGGCCGAGGCAATCTTGGTGGCGATGTCCTGTTGCGGCTTCATGCGTTTGAGGTCATCCTGAAGCATGCCTGCATAGAGATGGATCGCAGCCAGCGGGTTACGGATTTCATGGGCGATACCTGCTGCCATTTCACCGAGCGCCGCCAATCGCTTGGAGCGTTGGAGTTGAGCGTTGGTTGAGGCCAGTTCCTTGCGCAGGCGCACCACTTCCGACGAAAGCTGCTCATGGGTCTTTTGCAGTCTTTCGGTCACGGTGTTGTAAGCCTGGATGATTTGAGCCAGGTCTTCACTGGTGGGCATGTTGGACGGCGGTTGCGTGGTCACGTTTATCCTTGTTTGTAGGCAAAGCGAGCGTAGTTGTTACCGGCATTGGCGGTTGCGGTGTAGGCGTTGCGGGCGGAGGTGTTCTGGGTGAACTGCTTGATCTGAGCGCCCTTCTCATCACGTGCAGCAGCCATGTCCTGGCGGTCCTGTTCGTCAGCAGCAATGATGCCTGAGAGCAGTTCCTGTGTTTCGTCGATGAGTTGGTTGATCTGCTGACGGTGGTCGGATTGCATGTCGTCTTTGAGCGACTGCCACTGCTCTCGGATGGGCGCGATTTGCTGGCCAAGCTGCGTGAGTTGTTCGACGAGAACCTTACGGGCACCGAGAACACCCAGCAGTTGAACAGCGTCTTGTTGCTGCACCAGTTCGCGTTGCTTGTCACTGAGCATTTTGAGCTTTAAATAAAGCTCTTTTTGCTGAATGAGCAATTCGACAAATGCTTGAGATGTGCTGGTCATTCCTTGACCTTTCTGCCCGGCAATCCTTGCCAGGGTTTTGGGTGACCCGCCAACGTTTGTCGCAGGCGGTTAAAGTTCGTGTTGACACATTACGGTGTCTTGGTGCTGGCAAAGAGATCCAGTTCATTGGACCATCGCAGCCAATCCTCCCAGTGTTTACGGCCCATGGGCATCGACGGATCCTTGAAAGCTTCATCAGGAATCCGTTTGAGTTGATAGCGTGCCCGGTCGTTGGCTGCCCGTGCTTCCTGCATGGCTCCCTGTTCACAATAGGCATTGACGATCTGAACCAAAGCAACCAGCGATGCCGGATGGTTTTCCCATTTGCGTGCAGCCAGATCGTAAAGCGTGATGGCATCATCCCAGCGCCCCAAATCGTAGGAACAATCCCCACGGAAAAAATACGCATTGCGGAAATAAGTCATCTCCAGCTTGTTGAGCGTCTTGGGATTGCGGGCTTCAAACTGATTGATCGCCTGAGAATACAGCACGCCTGCACGTTCAAGATTACTCACGCGAAGTTTCTGCAGTTCCATTCGCTTGGCCTGGGGCATGGGGTCGGCCAAGGTCTTATTGATATCACCAACCGAAAGGCGATAGCTTTCAGCAAGACGATAGCGAAGCAACGGTGATTGTTCGGCATTGCCATAGCGTTTTTCGTCAATGGCTTCTTCGAGCTTGGTGATCGCTTTGAGATATTCACCGGTGGAGAAGTAAAGCTTACCCAACTCGATCAAGGCTTCACGGTAGGCATCCCCCTCGGGAGTGACCGCCTGATTGTCGGTCAGAACATACTGGAGTGTGCGTTCGGCTTGCTCGGGTTCACCCATCTCGATCATGCACTGTGCCATGGGGACCAGCGAGGAGATGGCGGCTTCGGACTTGGGGTGTTTCTCGATGAGTTCTTCAAAGAGTTTGTAGGCAACCTTGTACTGACCGTCTGCCTGATACGCCAAACCCAGGTGATTGATGGCAAGTACGAAACGCGGATCATTGGAACGCACACGGGCAAACTCGCGATAGGCATCGATGGCTTTGTCCCACATCTGCGCTTTGTCATAGTTCTGACCGGCGTTCCAGAGACTGTTGCCATGGGCATGATCGTCAGCAATGGTGACAGCCAAGGCATGATCGTAGAAATAATCACCCGATCGACCGTACTGCAAGGCCGCTTCCTGATTGGCCAACTGAAAGGCCTTGTGATTTTCTTCTGTGGCGTAAGCATCAACCGGCGCGGTATTCTGGAGTTTGGCGGCTTCAGCGGTATACGCATCACCGAGTTTTTCATGAGTGATGGCAAAGTCCGCCAGGATTGTGGGTGGCAGTTGCTCACCGTAAAGCGGCTTGAGCGTTGAGAGATAACTTAACGCCTGACCAAACTGATCCTGTCCGAACTGTAACTCAAAGTTGTCATGGGCGACCTTGACCATCAGGTCTTTGTGACGATCAAGCGGATGGGGGTGATCCAGAATCGTCTTGGCAGCTAGCAGCAGATGCTTGACGGCCTGGGCGTGAACTCCCAAACGCGATTCGCAGTCGGCCTGACCGATGGTGGCATCGACGAACTCATCAGTCGATCCATATTTCATCGCAGCGGTCGAATAAATCTCATGTGCCTTACGCACATCGCCTGAGAGTGCCAGCGTGATTTGAGCCATACCCACAAGGACCTGCGCATTAAGCGTGTCCTCAGATTTGAGACTCTTCTGAGCAGACTGATACCACTGCATGGCCAGTTCGTACTGTCCTGCCATCTGGTATGCCTGTGCCAGTCGGAGTTTCACCGGGCCAAGATCATCCTCACCGCCATCATCACGAAGACGGATGTAGCGTAAATGCAGATAATCGACCACGCGACTCACATCGTTGGTCTGCATGAGCAGTCGGGCATACTGAGCAACACCCCAGACCTCGGCTTCACGTTTGCGGTCAGCATCGGTTTCGTATTGAAGCTCAGCAAAGAAAGCGTCATACCATTTAAGCAGGTCATCGGCAGTATCACGACGACGGGCGATCTGCTTGTTGATGATCTGCTGAATGAGTTGCCATTTGAAATTGCGGTCCGCCAACTTCACTTCGTCGATTTTGTCCAGCGCCTCATTAACGCGATCCAGACTCACGAGGGTGGAAGCCCAGCGGGCAAGGTGCTCACCGTCAAAGGGATATTCATGACCGTCAGCACGCAGGTAGCAGGCGACGATCTTGTTGTAGTTGTCCGTACTGGGGATGTCTTCCTCGATGATCTGCTTGTAGACCATGTCACCCCAGAGTTGCCAAAAGCGACCGCGGATGCGGGGCTCGGTGGTTTCGACATCAATGAACTGCTGATCATGAGCGAGTTTTTCGTGAGCACTTTCCAGGTCGTTTGCACGCAGATAGGCCTGCACGGAGTCGAGCGCCTTGTCAAAATTACGGGGCTTTTCACTGGGCCACGCGATAACCAATCCCATGATCATGAGGATGGTCCCGAGGATCAGCGTCGGCGTCTGCCAGTTGGCTGACCAGTGGGGTGTTTCGGATGTGTAGTCGGACATCTCACCGAGTGATTCGGTTTCGTCGACGTCATCCTGAGGTTGTTCGGGGGCATCTGCCATACGTTTTACAAAATCCTGTCGAGCGTGTGTGATTCAAGCACGATCAAGCATCCATTGAACTAGACAATTTCCTGAAGCTCATTGCGAATTTCTTCCATGGAACAGGTTCGCTTGAGTTCGATGATTTTTCGCAGTCGGGCGAAGGCCTCCTCGCCATAAACCCGGTGTCCCCCTGCTGTCCATTCGGCTTCGTGGATCAATCCCCAGCGGGTGTAGTTGTGAAGGGTCTGACGGCTGAGTCCGGAGAATTCTGCCAACTCACCGATGCGATACCGCTTGGGGGGTACTTGCGGGGAGTTGGTGGCTTTGGATGATGCAGTCGGCACGTCTGCCATTTGGGGCTTGGTCTTGCGGATCACAAATGGTGGACTTGCGGTGGACATCTACTCAAAACCTTTCTGGCTGGTGTCATTGGGCTGAGGAAGCCGATTGGGCAAACCTCAAAGCCTTGTTGGGTTATCCGGACATTGACGAAAGTCCGATAGGGCCTTTGACACTTTTACGCTTTGACGTTTTGACATATCGACAAATTGCCCCAAGTTCCTTAATTTTCTGATGCTTAGCCCCTCGAAGCAGTCATATGGAACTTTGCTGATCCGCGCAGGAATCACCGTCAAGCGCAAAAATTGCGGTCCAATAAGAGTTTAACGCGTTGCTGACAGAGACCATCCAATACAGGTCCAAAGTGCGTCAGTGAGCGCTTAATCATGAATTGTTGATAACTTGTGGGAAAAGTTTTTTTCAGCGGTTTCGTTGCCACCCAATATCGTGAACAGTGATCACGCATTGCAGAATTGAAAAAGAACCGCCGATGGCAACAAAACCATCAGCGGTAATTGTGAATCAAAAATGGCCAGCATCAAGCCCGGTCAAGGCATCACGATCAACGCTCCGGGTGCCAGTTGGATCACCTGCGAGACCTGATCGACGGGCAAAGCCTTGCCCCCCTCCGGTGCATTGGACTGCCAGACGACCTTGGAGACGCGCGAGATTTCAAGGCTGCTATCCGTCGGATTGAAGGCCAATGTCACATCCGACTGACCGGCACGTTGAACCTTGATCGCAAGGATACCTTCTGCCAAAGTCTCAAGCGAGGCTTGATGACCGGCTTGCCCGATCTGGGAGACGGATAATCCGTAGCCGTAGCTGTCACCGGCCTGATGCGTTTGTTTGTCCGTCACATCAATCCAGAACGACCGCGTCTTTTCCTTGACAGTGTACGGCTCGATCTTTGTCACCTGCTGCCCCCAAACCTGCACCTGCAAGGCGCCGCTTTGGACCATCCGACCATTGGCTGAATCGAGCACCACGTCATGCCCCATCGCGACATAGCCACGCGGCAATGCCTTGTCCGTATCCTTGTCCGCCATCACGCTGATCCAACCCGCTGCCCCCTGCTCATCAGCAAACCAGAGTTGGGCAAGCTGCCAATCACCGGGCTGAGGTTCGGGGAAGTTGGCAAAGAAGGGTTGACGGGGTTTGAAAGTCCAAGCGCTGGCAATCCAGTTCTCTCCCACCACGCAACGTCGATTCGCAATGGCGTCGGTGCTGGCGGTGATCAGTGACTTGGGACGGTCATGCGGTGAGGTTGCGCCATGGCGCAACACCGGCAAGGCGGCGACACTCAAATACCCCTGATAACCAAATCGCTCTTCCCCCGTCACGACAGTCACGCCAATATTGGTGTCCGCATACGCTTTACCCGGCATAACCACCTGCCAGGCATCCTTACGCAGTTGCGGGCCGCCAATGTTGGTGTTGTATCTCAGAATGTCTGAACCCAAAGGGACATCACTCCGGATCGTCGGGTCCCAGAAGTACATTGCGTAATAGCCGAACATGTACGGTTGACCACCATGCTCGATGCGATAGCGAGCAATGCTTCGGGTCAACGGATCACGTGACAGCCCCGCAGCAATCTCAACGCCATGCATCGGACCGCCCTGTCCCCAATGATGCTTCCACCACGGTGCGGATGACGCTTCCATCAAGCCGTTGGCAAGCACGTCATGCGAATAACCTGCCAACTTGATCAACCGCTCTTTGGCTTCTTCATCACGCGAGAGCTGGTAGTACCGCCCCAGAAATGTCGCATCAAAACCGTAGTAAACCTGTGACGGCCCGGATTGGCGGATGTAGTTGAACGCGCCATCTTTGTTCTGCAATGTCGCAGCGGTGTCCACGAGTTGTTTGGCACACTTCGCGTACTTGGGCTGATCGTAAATCAGACTCGCCAATTGCAGGATGGTGGCAGACTGATGCAAGGTGTTGGGCGCGACGGAGGTCCAACTGTCCTTGGCAACATTGAGTTGATAGTTCTTCTCCGCCAAAGGCAGGATGTCTGCTTTCCACTTGGCAAGCTTCTCCGCTGGCGGATTCTCCGCACGTTCCCAAAGTCGCAGACATTCCAGATTCCCCGTCAAACTCCAGAACGTTTCCTGCTTCTCAACGGCTTTGGCAACTTCCTTGTCAAAAAGTTCAATTGCCTGCTCGTGGAGTTTGGCATCGTTGCAAAATTTGCTCTCCGGCGCGGTCGCTCCCCATGTCAACCAGAACGCACTGGGACGCTGGGATCGTGCCCGCTGGACATTGGCGTGCGCCAGTTTCACATAGGGATTATCCACCGACTGAATCGCATCGGGATTACCACACCAGTCCGATCCACCACGAAAACTGCCGGGGTCCGCAAAGGCAAGACCAGTGAAACTCAAACTCAGAACAAGCACGACCGTGATCGCTTGATGAAGTGACATACGAAATCCTTATACCATTGTGAAACTGATTGTTTTGTTGCAAGGGATGAAACGAATTTAAAAGTTGGGCGGAGAACGCTGGTCGTAATTCAGCCAATACTTGCCGGGTGTGTATGCATGCACGAGAGGCAGAATGCTGGCGGAGACGGCGATGACCTGCCCATCAAGAAAGCTCATGTTCACGGCATTGTCGCTATGACGTGTTGCCAACGCACCGTCGGGCGCCAAAGAGAATTGGCCATCCGCATTGATCGCAAGACGCACACCTTTATCCGAGTCCACCGTAAAGACTTTGCCCTTGGTGTAGCGATAATCGCGCATGCGATGTGCCGGCCAGATCGGTGCTTCGCCCCCTGCTTTGCTGCCAAGTCCGGTGCTGACAAGATACGAAGGTGAATTGGAAGTATTGCCTTGGGGTTTGGAAGGGCAGTTGAAAATCTCACTGCCCGGTTCGGTGGGATTGGGCATGCTGGACTTGTTGCCGACATACCGAGCCAACCGATCCATCGACGCCTTGGTGGCATACTGATTCCCGCTGGTGGGATTGTTATTGCTATAGCCATGTGGCAGATAATCGTTGTTCTCATCAATGTACATCACGTTCGCCAGGTAGAGTTGGCGTTGGTGATTCAGACAGATCACGCTGCGTGCTGCTTTGCGTGCGCTACTCAGTGCCGGCAGCAGGATGGCGATGAGCAGACTGATGATGCTGATGACCACGAGTAATTCAATCAATGTGAAAGCATGCTTCCTTGTCATGGGAAACTCCTGTGGTTTTAAGCTTATTTTCAAGGCTTATACGGATACCTTCCCGCCACACGACTGGCGGATGATCAACTGGGGTTGGACCCAGATATTGGTTTGGGTGACTTTTTCGGGCTGCGTGAGTTTGTCGATGAGCAGTTGTGCAGCTTGCATGCCGATCTGGTCAGCCTGTTGACTGACGGTACTCAAACGCGGTCGGATGTACTGGCCTTCCTTGAGGTCACCGACACCGATGACCGCGACATCTTTGGGAACGCGCAGGCCGGCATCCATGAGTGTTTCAATTGTGCCGATGGCAGCCATATCGGTGGAAGCAAACACCGCAGAGAACGTCTGTTTGCTTGCAAGCAATTGCTTGATGCCTTGTTGGGCTTCGGTCAGGCCAAAGTCATTTTCCACTTCGACAGCCAACGGTTTGAGTCGAGCGTCGGACATCGCCTGGAGATAACCTTCATGTCGTTTGCGACTCATGTTACCAATGGTTGGCGAATAGAGATGCGCGATGTGTTGATGGCCTTGTGCAATCAGATGCTCCGTTGCCATCCGGCCGATCTTCACGTCATCGACATCGACAAAGGGAATCGCCATCTCTTCAGGCTGACCGTCCAGCAGGATCATGTTGACCTTGGCTTTGTGCAGCCGCTTGATCAACGATTGATGGTCAGGCCACCACGCGGTGATGATCAAACCATCCACACG
>MDTD01093023.1_pt1 | contig 10984 bp, 9 predicted proteins | sample 811221 | NCBI WGS metagenome assembly MDTD01 (sample SAMN05326646, study PRJNA326480) | marine metagenome | isolation source: seawater | place: Pacific Ocean: South West | collected 2011
AGAAAAGTCTTTATTGAATTTTTAGAGCAAAGTTGTACATCAGAATTTTCTGGCTTCCTACTTTATAAGGAATTAAGCAGAAGAATCAAAGACAGGAATCCATTATTAGCGGAATGTTTTGCCCACATGGCAAGAGACGAAGCTAGACATGCTGGATTTTTAAATAAATCTATGAGCGACTTCGGTCTTCAACTAGATTTAGGTTTTCTAACAGCGAGTAAAGATTATACATTTTTCAAACCTAAATTTATTTTCTATGCGACTTATCTTTCTGAAAAAATAGGTTATTGGAGATACATAGCAATCTATAGACATTTTGAAAAAAATCCTAATAATAAAATTTTTCCGATATTTAATTTCTTTGAAAATTGGTGTCAAGATGAAAACAGACATGGAGATTTTTTTGATGCTTTGATGAAAGCCCAACCTTCTACAGTCAGAGGGTTCCAAGCAAAATTATGGTGTAGATTCTTTTTATTAGCTGTATTTGCGACAATGTATGTGAGAGATGTAGGTAGAAAAGAGTTTTATGAAGCATTAGGTCTGAATGCAAGGGAATATGATGTATATGTAATTGAAAAGACAAATGAGACTGCTGCGAGAGTCTTTCCTGTGGTTTTAGATGTTAATAATAAATCTTTCTACACAAGACTTGAAACAATAGTTGAAAATAACAAAAATTTATCCAGAATCGACAATGAAGATGGTAAAACCATTAATAAATTATTAAAAAAATTACCTTACTTCCTATCAAACGGTTATCAATTATTAAGACTATACTTATTAAAACCCTTAAATAGTGATGAATTTCAACCTGCAATACGTTAATTCAAGAACTTTTTTTTAAGGAAATAATAATAAAAAAAATGTTGTCTACAGAATATTTGAAAAAAGAAATAAATTTTGAGGAATCAAATAGGGTTTTATTGGAGGAGATAATTTCTCACGGAATATCTCTAGGTGCAGATTTTGTTGAAATTTTTCTAGAAAATACAGATAATATTTCTGTTTTAGTTGAAGAAGATTTTATCACTAGTGTAAGTCCCTCTTTTGGAAAAGGTGCAGGTATTAGAATATTTAAAGATAGTAGAGATGGATTTGTTAGTACAAATGATCTTTCAAAGGAAGGTTTATTAAAATCAGTGGTTCAGGCTGTTGAAATGCTTGATATTTATGAAACAAATAGAATCAACAGTTTTGATGGACTAGAAGAATTACGTAACTATAGTGGTACAAAAAATAATTGGTTAAATCAACTTCCAATAGTAAGTGAAATTGGAGAGAAATTACTTCTTAGTACAAAATCATTAAAAAAAGATGATAAAGTAAAAGTTAGAAAAGGTAGTTATGCGAGAAATTGGCAACAAGTCTTAATAGCTTCAAGTGATGGAACATTTGCAAAAGACATTAGACTTCATCAAACCGTTGGTCTCAATCTTATTGCTACTGATAAACAATACAGATCTTCAGGAAGTAGAAGATTTGGTTCTTCTGATAATCCACAAGATCTATACAACTGGGATCATGAAAAAGCCGCTCATGAAGTATTCGAAAGTTCCATGAATATGCTTTATGCCGATTATGTTGAGGCAGGTCAAAAACCAGTAGTACTAGCAAATAAATTTGGAGGTGTTATCTTCCACGAAGCATGTGGACACTTACTTGAAACGACCCAAATTGAACGGGGGACGACTCCATTTGCTGACAAATTAAACAAGAAAATTGCACATGAATCAGTTACAGCAATTGATGAAGGAATTTCAGAAGGATCATTTGGTTCACTATCTGTTGATGATGAAGGAATGGAACCTGAAAAATCTACGCTTATCCAGAATGGAATTTTGAAGAAATTTATATCAGATAGAGCTGGTGAATTAAGAACTGGTCATAAACGTACTGGAAGTGGACGAAGACAAAATTATTCATTTGCTGCAGCATCAAGGATGAGAAATACTTACATAGCAAAAGGAGAATATACGAAAGATGAATTAATAAGTAGTATTGACAATGGGTTATATTGTAAATCAATGGGTGGTGGCAGTGTTGGAGCTACTGGACAATTTAACTTTGCTGTTGAAGAAGGATATATCATTAAAAATGGAAAGTTAACTAAGCCAGTGAAGGGGGCAACACTAATAGGAGAAGCAACTGAGGTAATGACTAAAATTTCAATGTGCGGTAATGATTTAGCTTTAGCTCCAGGTTTTTGTGGCTCTATCAGTGGAAGCGTAAACGTTACAGTAGGGCAACCGCATATAAAAGTTGATTCTATAACTATAGGAGGAAGATAAAAAATGAACTTATCAAAAATCACAAATTTACTAACAAGTGGTGCCAATGAATTAAACATAAAAAAATGGGACTTCGGGGCCAGTTTCTCTAATGATTTTTCTGTTCAAGTTGATAAAGGAGTTGCTAAACAATTAAAAGCATCACAAAAACAGATTCTTACATTAAGAGTATGGAATGATAAAAATCTTGTAGGAATAACTACGACAAGTGACATAAGTGAGATCGGTCTCAAGAAAGCTCTTTATCAAGCCAGCTTAGCTTCTGAGTATGGAAATAAAAATGAAAAAACTAATTTTTCACCTTTGGCCAAAGATCCAGTTAAGAAAATATCTTTTACCGACAAAAAACCGTCTGGTATTAAAAAACTTCTATCAGTATTAAGAGAGGCTGAAAATAAACTTCTTAATATGCATAAATCTATCAAATCAATTCCATATAATGGTTTATCTGAAAGTTTTTTTCAAAGAGTTTATGCAAATAGTGAAGGAGCTTCTAGAAATTATGAAAAGTCACAAGCAGCTTTATATTTATATGCAAGAGCAGAAGAAAAAGATAAGAAACCAAGAAGTTCTGGATCAGTGAAGCTTGGTTATGGTCTTGATGATATTGACATTGATAAATGTATAAAAGAAGCAGCAGAAAAAACCATATCTCACTTGAACTATACAAACGTTTCAACTGGTAAATATAAGATATGCCTCTCTCCTGAGTCCTTTCTTACATTATTGAATGCATTCAGTTCTATGTTTAATGCTAGAAGTATTATAGATGGAGTAAGTATTTCAAATAAGAACTCGTTAGGTGAAACTATCGCTAATGCATGTTTAAATGTTTATGATGATGGCCTTCATGAAAAAAATATATCTGCAGCTCCTTTTGATGGAGAAGGAACTCCGACAAAAAAACTTACCTTAATTGAAGAAGGTAAACTAAAAAACTTTATCCATTCAGAATCTACTGCAAGGATATTTAAAACTTTACCAACAGGACATGCAGGACTAGGCTCTAAGGTTTCAGTTTCACCGGATTGGCTTGTTGTTAAGAGATCAGAAAATACAAGTTCACTTAATTTTGATCTTAATCACGAAACCTATATGGGTAATTTTATATATGTAGAGGAACTAAATGCAATTCATGCTGGAGTTAAATCAAGCCAAGGATCATTTTCTTTGCCCTTTGATGGTTGGATTTATGAAGATGGGCAAAAAATTTCAATAGAATCAGCAACTGTCGCTGGTGATTTCAAAAAACTTTTAAAAGATATTATTAACATCGAAGATAAACAAATTGTCACTACAAGCGGAGTTTCACCTCATATTTGGATTAAAGAATTATCCGTAACAGGCGACGCGTGAAAATTATTTTCTGGGGCACCCCTGAATATTCAATAAAAACCCTTCAAAAACTAATTGCATCAAATCATGATGTACTAGCAGTTGTAACACAACCAGATAAAAAAAGATCAAGAGGAAATAGACTTATTCCATCACCAATAAAAGAGTTTTCAATCTCAAAAGAAATTCAAGTTTTATGTCCAGAGGTAATTAAAAATAATATTGAATTTATATCTTCCCTGAAACAATTTAATTGCGATTTATTTATTGTTATCGCATACGGTAAGATCCTAAGCAGAGAAATTTTAGAAATTCCTAAATATGGTTCTTGGAACGCTCATGCTTCTCTCCTTCCAAGGTGGAGAGGAGCAGCTCCCATTCAATGGGCCTTACTAAAAGGTGATAAATCAACAGGTGTAGGCATTATGAAAATGGAAGAAGGTTTGGATACTGGAGACATCTTAATTGAAAAAGAAATTAGCATATCTAAAGAGGAAAACCTCAAATCATTAAGTCTTAAATTAAGTGATTTATCTGCAAATTTAGTTTTAGATGCTATTGAAATTATTAGTAGTAAAGAAAATATAGAGGCTCTTTCACTAACACCTCAAATAAGAATATTTAGAGAAATTAAATATGCAAGAATGATAAAGAAATCAGACTTCATTTTAAATTTCAATAATACTGCTGATGATATTTTTCGAAAAGTAAATGGTCTTTATCCACAGGCTAATCTTCTATTTAGGAATAAAAATTTGAAAATCACCAAAATAAGAATTTTAGAAATTGAGGAGACGAATCAGCTTATTAGAGAAAATTCAATAAATAATTATTTTTTTTCAAGCAAAAAAACAAATTTAATAGTAGGAATTATCAAAAATGAGGGAGTTATAATTTCAACAAAATCTCAACCAATTATCATTTTAGAAATAAAATTAGAAGGTAAAAATATCGCTTCAAAAAACCAATTAATACAACAACTTAATCCTAAGATTGGTGAATATTTTATTTAAATCTTTTGAATTTTCCTTTTTGAGAAACCCCAAAAAAAAGAAAATAGTATAAGAATATAAAAATAAAAATCAGGCAATAATGTTTCTAATATTAATGTATTTAAAATTAACTTAATACCAATAATAAGGATTGCTATGTAACCTGCCATTTCAAGTCGAGTAAAAAAATCTAAAAGTTTTAGAAATATCCCAGAAGTAAATCTAAGAGCTACCACACCAATTATCGCACCAATGACTATAAGTATATATTGATCACTTATGGCTACTGCTGTTGTAATACTATCAATTGAAAAAGCCAAATCTGTAACTGATAATAGAGCTACAACTTTTATAAAATTAAAATTCTCTCCTAAAGATAAATTATCTTTTAAAGGAACTTCTTCAATATCTTTTTTAAAAGCAACATTTGCTAAAAATAAATAAATCAAATAGACTCCTGCAAATATTCTAATGAAAAGAAAGTTTAATAAAAAATTAGAAAGCAATATAAGAAGAATCCTAAAAACAAGAGATATAGTAATTCCAATATTTAAAGCCTTGTTTCTATCATCAGCATTACATAACGTTTTTGTTAAAGAGGCTAAGGCAACAGCATTATCTGCTGAAAGCAATAACTCTAAACTAATCAAGATTGGTAATAAAGTTAATATTTCATATAAGCTATCAATTTGATCTAATGTTGGAATAAAAGAATTAACTGAAGCCGTATCCATTAAATATTTTCATTATCTTGATAGAATCTAATATAATTGATAATTATTTCATAATCAAGTTTGATAAATACTTATGAGCCTTAAGTCGATCATAGATCATATAATAAATTCGCAAATAACAACGGAATTAATTCAGCAAATAAAAAAAGAAAATGAATTAAATATTATTGGTTCAAGCAGATATGCAAAAGCTTTAATTTTAAATAGTTTAGCTATATCCGAGAAAAAGGATATATTATTAATTTGTAGTAGTACTGAAATTGCATATAAGTGGTTTGGTTATTTCCAATGCATTGATCAAAATAATACGCTGTATTATCCCCCAAATGAAAATTTGCCTTATGAAGAAAGAAATAAATCTACAGAAGTAGAATATTCACAATTAAATATAATTAGCCAACTAATTAATGCTGACTTTAATTCTAATAACGATATCAATATTATTATCACAACTGAAAGATCACTTCAACCACATTTGATCAAAAAACAATATTTTAAAAAATGTAATTTGAGAATAAAGAAAGGAAATACCTTTGAATTAAATCTTTTAACAACTAAACTTACTGAATTAGGATATTGTAAGGAAGAAATCACAACAAGCGAGGGCCAGTGGAGTAGGAGAGGAGATATTATTGATATATTTCCTGTTAATAATGAAGTCCCAATAAGAATAGAATTCTTTGATAACACCATAGAAAAGATAAGAGAATACGATCCTTCCAATCAAAGAACACTTGATACTATAAATAATATTTTCATAAGTCAAGCAGGATCATTTCATAAAATTAAAGATGAATTATCTAAATTGTCATTAAATCAATCCTTTGATTTAGACAAAGATCCTACTAATAATCAAAATAATTTAGATAGGTACTTAGGACTAATTGAATCTGATCCCGCTAATATAATTGATTTTATTAATAAAGAAACATTAATCATATTTGATGAAAAAGAGCTATGTAAAAAATTTTCTGATAATTGGTATTATGACTCAAATATTAATTTTACTAATAACGAAAATCAGATAAACAATCTATTAAAAATAAATAAAATTGATAAGAAAATTGAACCAAATCTGCATTTAAATAGTGAAATCATATATAAAAATTTCCTTAATTACACAAGAATAAATCTTTATGAATTTGAATCGAAAAATAATAAAAATAATAGATTTTTATTATCAGATAAGATTATTAGATCTCCATCAAAAGATATAAAAAAAATATCTGAAGAAATAAAAAATTATAAACATATTCAGAATAAAGTCTGGTTATTATCAGCTCAACCTATTAGAACAAATTCTTTATTAAAAGATCATGAATGCGTAACATATTATCTAGAAAATTCAAATGATTTAAAAAAATCAAAAAGTTTAATAAAAGAAAATACACCCATAGTTCTCAAAAATAAAAATAATTATGAAATCGAAGGTTTTTATTTACCAATTTGGAAATTGGCTCTAATTACTGATAAAGAACTATATGATCAACAAATCCTATTTAAAAATTTTTTTGTTAGGAAGAGAAAGAAAAGCATTAGCTCAAAAATCAATATTAACAAAATTAATAGTGGTGATTATATTGTTCACAAAAATCATGGTATTGGAAAATTTTTAAAAATTGAAAAGATTAATCTAACCGGTGAGTCAAGAGATTATTTAGTTATACAATATCTTGATGGGAAGCTAAGTGTTGCTGCAGATCAACTTGGAAGCATAAATAAGTATAGATCTTCTGGAGATGCTAAACCGAAAATAAATAAATTAGGGGGTACTGAATGGGAGAAAGTAAAAGAAAGGAATCAGAAGGCTATAAAGAAAATTGCTAGTGATATTTTAAAGCTTTATGCGAAAAGAGAAAAATTAGAGGGTTATTCTTATCCTCCAGACGGACCTTGGCAAAGTGAGTTAGAGGATTCTTTTCCTCATCAACCTACTCCAGATCAAATAAAAGCAGTAAAAGATATAAAAGTCGATATGGAGTTGAATAAACCTATGGATAGACTTGTTTGCGGTGATGTTGGCTATGGAAAAACAGAGGTCGCTATTAGAGCAATTTTTAAAGCAATTACATCTGGTAAACAAGTTATATTATTAGTCCCAACCACAATTTTGGCTCAACAACATTGGAAAACTATTAGTAATCGCTTTTCACCATACCCTATTAAAGTTTCATTATTAAATAGGTTCAAAAGCTCCTCTGAAAAAAAAGAAATTTTTCAAGGATTAAAAAATAATAACATTGATTTAGTTATAGCAACTCACCAGATATTAGGTAAAGATATTGAGATAAAAAATCTCGGCTTACTAGTTATAGATGAGGAGCAGAGATTTGGCGTTAAACAAAAAGAAAAAATAAAAAAATTAAAGATGAACGTTGACGTTTTAACTTTATCAGCAACTCCTATTCCAAGAACTTTATACATGAGTTTATCAGGAATAAGGCAAATGAGTTTAATTGAAACACCACCCCCTTCAAGACGATCAATAAAGACATATTTATGTGAAATTGATATTGATGCAATAAGAACAGCAATAAGTCAGGAAATTGATAGAGGAGGACAAATTTTCTATGTCTTACCAAGAATTTCTGATATAGAAAAAGTAATAATTAAGTTAAAAAATATGTTTAAAGGTCTAAAATTTATTGTTGCACATGGACAAATGAATGAGACAGATTTAGAAAATGCAATGATTCAATTTAATAATGGTGAAGTAGATTTGATGGTCTGCACAACTATTATTGAGAGTGGTTTAGATATTCCTAAGGTAAATACAATAATTATTGAAGATGCTCATAAATTTGGACTCTCTCAGCTTTATCAACTTAGAGGAAGAGTCGGAAGAAGTGGTATACAAGCACACGCTTGGTTATTTTATCCAAATATAAATAAAATAAGTGACTCAGCAAAACAAAGATTGAAAGCAATAAAAGATTTTTCAGAGTTAGGTAGTGGTTATCAACTCGCAATGAAAGATATGGAGATAAGAGGAGTTGGTACTTTATTAGGAGAAGCTCAAAGTGGCCAAATAAATAATATAGGTTATGATTTATATATTGAAATGCTACAGGAAGCTTTATCAGAACTTGAAGGTAAGGAAATCCCAAAGGTAAATGATACGCAAATTGATTTACCCATTAATGCATTTATACCAGGTACTTGGATTTCAAATAGAGAGGAAAAATTAGAAGCATACAAAAGTATAACAACATGTTCAAATAATGAGCAATTGACTGAACTTGCAACAGATTGGGTAAGTAGATATGGTTCAATGCCAAAACCAGTCGAGACATTATTTCAAGTAATGAAATTAAAATTAATTGCAAAATATTGTGGATTCCTAAGGATCAAATTAAAAAAACCAAACATATATATAGAAACAAAAATGCAAGTTAATACATTTAAACATTTGAAGAAATCATTACCATCAAATATTCAAAGCAAAATTATTTTTCAAAGAGAAAAGTTAAATTCACAAATAACAATAAGAGGATTAGGAGTAACTGATTTAGAAAATCAAATTGAAAATATGATAAATTGGTTTTCTATAATGGCTCAGTCAATAGACAAACTATTAAAAGAAAATGAATTAACAACGTAAATTATTAAAAAAATATTTATATCTCCCAAAAAGTATTTATTTCGGTTAGGTTATATCAAATTTGATTATGTATGGGTGAATACATTGACATAGGAGTTCAAACTCCAATTCTGACTTACATTGTTTTAATTTCTTCAGTAGCATTTGGAGCTTTTGCTTTACTAGGCTTTGATGCTGAAAATGACGACGATGATTCAGATTCAGGTAGTGGAGGTTTAATGCAGCCTATTTAGATGAATTACGGTAATTAAAATTTTTTCTCCTTTTTCTTATTATTCTATATATTCTATAAAAACTTCCAATAATTAATATTGAAGCAAAAGCCCAAGAAAATAATAAAAATATAACTATCAATACTTCAGAAACATAAGCTATCATTTCTATAATAATATTATAAATTTCATTTAAATTTATAAAAAAAGATTTGATTAATTTTTCTTTTGAAGGAATAAAAGAATTTATAAAAAGAATTAAAAGAGATAGTATTATCATCATTAACGATTCTCTCAGAAGTTTTAATCTAGATTTTCGCCTTAAAGGTAAATTTTTTTTAAATAAATATTGTTTTGATTTCTCTCCATAAGTAGGGAATTTTTGGTTTGACATTATATTTATTAGTATTTAAAATTTTAAAAATAATTTCTTTTCTAAGTTTTAATTATATTTTTATCATATGAGTTCTAAAATTTCTATCCTTATTAATAAGAAAAGAAATATTTTCATTTTGCTTGGTACTACTTTCATAAAATATTAATAGAAAGAAAGAAACAAAAGTAATAGAAAGGAATGCAAAAATTGGAGGTAAAATAATATTCAAAATATATGTTTTTTTAATAAATTTAAGCTTTCTTTTATTGAATTCTGGTAATAATTCATTAAAGTCTAATTTAACATTTTCAGACTGATTTAATTGATCAAAACAATTTATAATATCTGATAACTCTGCATTACCAATTCTTAAAGTAAGAGGTTTAATACCCTCTTTTGTACTTTTTAAAACCACTTTATGAAGACCATCCTGATCAGGAAAAATATCTATTAATTTACTTTCAACTTTTTCATCATCTTCAAGAAGAATTAATGAGGAATATTTATAAAAAGCTCTTAAAACTGATTTAAGATGATCAATTCCTCCTTCAATAGTTGGTAAATCAATTATATTTAATTGCCAATTCGAGATAATTGATATATTTTTAGGATTATCACTTTTGGAATAATCTGGGAGACCAGTTATTACTAATTCAGAAGATGATTGATTAAATTTATATTTATTTTGCAACATAATTATAAATTTAATAGTACTGTTTTCAATCTACTGTATCCATCATCAGATATACAAAGAGCAAGATTCAGCAATACTTTTTTGTACAAGTTTTCATTTTGATTAGTATCAATAAGTTTTTGGACAATAATACTTTCGGTATTAAACCTTTCTTGAATTAATTCTGTATATCTAGATTGAAAATTATTCCAATTTTGAGGACTTAATTTATAGTTATCTTTTGAGGAAAGTATCGCTCTAATATATGGGTAAAGATATTTAGACATTTCAGTTACGATTCTGATTAAGGCATCAAATTCACTTATCTTTATATTATTTCTTAGATGTGATCTCCTAATAGGATTTGAAGATCTCAATTGCCAAATAGAAACTTTTGTAGGGATTATTTCAGTAAGATTCAGATTATTTAATAAAGTAAACATCGATTCTGCACCATTCAAATCGATAGTTTCTATAGCCAATAAAAGCAAATCAAGTCTTAAAATGGCTTTTCTTGAAATATTTTTATGGTTGATGAATATTTGGATGATACTATCAATAAACTAATTTAGCATAACAGAAATAAAATTATTTAGTTCCAAATGTGTTCATATAATTTATCAAGTTCCTCAGTACTTATTAATCCATGACTCCATAAAGAAATAGGTAATGAAGTTTTGTCTCTATTAGAAATTTTAATACCTAGTTCGATAGATCTATATTTCATTCCCAAATCATTTTCCAGAAAAGTAATAATATTCTCTAACAAC
>MDTD01128037.1_pt1 | contig 10984 bp, 11 predicted proteins | sample 811221 | NCBI WGS metagenome assembly MDTD01 (sample SAMN05326646, study PRJNA326480) | marine metagenome | isolation source: seawater | place: Pacific Ocean: South West | collected 2011
AAAATATTTGAGCAAATCTATGAAGTCATTTACATAGAACCTTCCAAAAACTGGCAAGGTAAAAATATCATCTTTAAAATTTATTCTTAAACTATAATCATCAATCAGTGATTGTGACAGCTCATTTACTTCAACTTCGAAAGATTGTGATTCAATATCTGCAAAATATATCTTCGTATTAGGCAATAAATCTATATTTCTATAAGTTTCTCTATCTTTTAAATTAAATAAAGTTGATTTCTTAATAAGATTTTCTTTATCAAACTGTTCTACAACTGCCATCCATGGATAAACATCAACAAAAGCTAGATCATTTATTAAACTTTCAAGATTTTTGTATTTATCTAAACTGTAAAAGCCAGGCTCCTCAACTGCTCCAATAACTTCGATTTCAGATAGCTCTTCAGTAACATAGGTAAAAACATTTAAAGCAAAGACATTCGTAAGATCAAAATTAGTATCAGCAGTTGTTTGGATAACAATAGAAGAAGAATCTAGATCTAATATAGATAATGAAATGTTTGATTTATTGGCTTTTTCAGTGAATCCTAAACTAAATTCAATTGCATCTTCAATAGTTTCACCAGGAAGTATTTCATAAGTACCTTGGCGCCTAACTTCACCAGAAATTTCTAAAAATTGAGATGCAGCATTAATTAGGATTGTATCTCCTGCTTCAATAGTTATATCTTTTGATCTGTCACCTTTAATTAATAAGTTATACAAATCAAATGAATGCACTGTGCCACTATTTCTTACTAGTTTTATATCTCTTAAAGTACCTATTTCAGAAATTCCACCTGAGTATGCCAAAGCTCCTGTTATGGTAGTGAATGGATTAACTAAATATGTTCCTGGAGTTTTGACAGCACCAACAATTGTTATTTTTTTTGCACTTAAATTTCTTAGAGAGATGTCTAAATTAACCCCAATATATGTTTGATTAATAAGATTTACTAATTTTTCCTTGACATCGCTAAAACTTAATCCTGCAACTGCTATAGATCCAATTTCAGGAAATAAGATTGTTCCATCAAGCTCAACATCTAGATCAAAAACTGCATCTTTTGCGCCTGTTAGAATCATTCTAAATTCATCTTTGATAGATATCTTATAGTCATTTGGTAACGGCAGATCTCCTACTGCGCTTAAGGATGTTGGCATCATATTAAAAAAGTCATATCCATACTTTATTTTGCTATCAACGATATTGTTGTCAGGAAGAGGATCGGACTCAACTAAAGATTCAACAATATTTTCAGCATCAATAACTTCATCCTCAGCATTACCAACTTCCAAAAGACCTAACTGTTCTTGACTTAATTGAGAGGCAATTTCAATTTGCTCTGGTGTTAGTTGAGAGATAATTGAATCATCTATTTCTTGTGAAAGTGATTGAAAGGACAAAACAGATAGAAGTAAAAATATATTTTTAATACTGTATTTCATGTTTGATGCTCTTTTGGCTATTATTTTACACCTCTTATTAATAATGTGCCTAGATATTGATGATTTAATCATAGTCCTGGAATTGATACGCCATTAAGAGCTAATATTGGATTAAGAATTTTATCCACGCTGCTTTGGATTTCTTTTTCTGATAATGTTTTTTCTTTTGATTGAAATATCATTCTTACACCAAGCTTTATTTCGCTTTTTTTATGATTTTTATAGAAGTCAAATATGAAAGATTCTTTTAAATTATTATCCTTTAGATTTTCTAAATGACCCATTACTTCATGATATTTTGAAATATCTTTTATTGAAAAAGAAAAATCTCTTATGCTAGATGGGTATTCTGAAATTTTTACATATTTGTTATAGACAAACTCAGTACTAAGATTAGATTCCTCAAATGAATAGTTTTCATTGATTAATGATGCATCTATAACTGTTTCCAAATAATAAATATTATTTCTTATTTTTGTATCTAAGCCTTCTCTTTGGATTTCCTTAAAAGTGATTCTTTCCTCATTAAAAATTCTTTTCATTACATTAGTAAGAAAGTCATTATCAATTTTCTGTGAAAAAGAATTATAGTCATGCCCAACTCTTCCTGATGCAATAATTCCAAGTCTTAATTCTTGATTTATTCCACCTTCTAAGTAATAAATATCAGATAATTCAAATAATTTAACAGAATCTTTTTGTCTTCTTTCGTTATATAAAAGGTTTTCTAGTAGTGATTCCTTTAGGTTAGTTCTAAGGTATTCTCTATTAGAGTCTAAGGGATTGTCTACAAATATTGCATTTTCAGCTTCATTTGAAGAGAATGGGAAATTAATTACCTCATTAAATCCATTATTTTTTAAAAAGCTTCTTATTGGTTTCACTAGAGAAACATTCTTGGGATTGTCTAATTTGGGTATCTCAAAGTTCTTGGTGGGAATATTATCGTACCCTATAACTCTTGCAACCTCCTCTGCTAAATCATTTTGGGATAAAATATCATTTCTATGACTTGGAATAATTACTTCTGACTCAATTTGGAATCCAAGTTTTTTTAAGATTGTTTGATATTCATCACTACTAATTTCAGTCCCTAGAATTGAATTAATTTCTTTAACATCAAATTTAATCTTCTTAGATGATATCTTTTTATGCTCATAAGAATAGAATTTAATTGATTTTATTTCTGTATGTCTTTCAACAATTCTAACAAATCTTCTTAATACAATTTCTTGCATATTTATATCTACAAATCTCTCAAATTTATGCGCTGCCTCAGACTGAAGATTATATTTGATTGATTTTCCTATAATTGATTCAGGTTCAAAAAAGGCACACTCTATAAGAACTTTTTTTGTATCTTTTGTACATGCAGTCTTTTTCCCACCCATAACACCTGCCAAGCTTATAATCTCTGTGTCATCACTAAAAACACAATTATTGCCTTCAAGCATAATTTCGGTACCCAACAAGGTTTGTAATTTTTCATGAACTATTTTTTCTTCGAAATAAAGGGTCCCATCTATAGAGTTTGCATCAAAACAATGTGTTGGTTGACCTAATTCATAAGATAAATAATTTGAAATGTCAGTAAAGAAGTTATTCTTATTTATACCTAAATTTTTGAAGTATGATTCCAAATAATCTTCATAATTAGCTACAGTATCTGATATTTCTATTTCAAGAAAAGAAATTTTTGGACAAGAGTTTGGTGATAAATTTTGAAAATTAATATTTAGTGGCTCGAAATCTTCCTTAAATAACTCGACTTCTAATTGTGCTTCAAAAAAAGCATTTAAATCCCTAGCTAATCCAAGTAATGAGAGACAATCACCTCTATTAGGTGTAAAATCCATTTCAAAAAGATCGTCTTTCAATTCATTTTCATGGCCTAATTGAAAAAGTTTTTCAGAAATTAATTCTTTTGACGGCCTATCTTTTAAGAATCTCAACAAGTCTTGATAAATGATTTTCATTTAAATTGACTCAAAAAATCTAAATTTGATTTGTAAAATTCTCTGATATCTTTTACTCCATATTTAAGCATAGCAATTCTCTCAACTCCTAAACCGAAAGCCAGACCTTTGTACTTATTTGAGTTGATTTTACAATTTTCTAAAACTATTGGATTTACAATTCCGCATCCAAGAATTTCTAACCACTTATTGTCATCTGAAAGAATATCTACTTCTGCTGAGGGTTCGGTGAATGGAAAGTAGGAAGGTCTAAATCTCAGCTTTATATTCTCTCCAAATAATGAAAGAAGAATCTCATATATAAGATATTTTAGATTTGAAAAAGTTATATCTTTATCAATATAAATACCTTCTACTTGATGAAACATAGGTAAATGTGTGGCGTCATCATCTTTTCTGTAAACTTTACCAGTTGACGTAATAGCAATTGGAATTGATGACTCCAACATACTTCTTATTTGGACTGGAGAAGTATGCGTTCTCAGAAGATTTGTTTTATTGTTAAGGTAAAAAGTATCATGCATTTGTCTTGCTGGATGACTTTTTTTAATATTTAACAGGTCAAAGTTAAATTCTTCGGATTCTATTTCAGGACCATGAACTTCATTAAAACCAAGTTCTTTAAGGTGTTGAATAATAAAATCCTTCGCTTTATTTATTGGATGAATTGTACCTTTCTTTGATTGTAAGGAAGGGGCTTCTATGTTGTCTAGAAAAGACATCTTAAATTTACTTTACAGCTGTTTTTACAACCTTTTCAAAGGCTGAATAATCATTTACAGCCAAGTCAGAGAGAATCTTTCTATTTAACTTAATGTTATTTTTATTTAAACCATCAATTAGCTGCGAGTATGGAACATCAAGTAATCTAGATCCAGCATTTATACGAGAGATCCAAAGAGCTTTAAAGTTTCTTTTTTTATTTTTTCTGTCCCTAAATGCATACTGGAGTGCTTTAATATTAGACTGTTTAGCAGTTTTAAAAAGCCTACTTCTAGCACCGTAGTAACCTTTGGCAGATTTAAGTGTTTTTTTATGTTTTGCTTTAGCTGTTTTTGATTTTGTTACTCTTGGCATAATCTAGTTAGTTAATTTTTTTGCTATTTTTAAAGAATGACCTGAAAGTTTATTAAGTCCTCTGTTATGTCTTTTTCTTTTTGTAGGTTGTTTTGAGAGAATATGATTTCTCCCAGAACTACGAGATTTAATTGAGCTAGAGGTCTTCTTAAAGCGTTTTGAAGCGCCTGAATGTTTTTTTAATTTATAACCCACAATTATTCCTTATTTATACTCAATTCTTCTTTAAAGGAGAGAGAACCATTAAAAGCTGTCTTCCCTCGAGGGATGGTTCTTGATCGACCTGTGCAATATCTTCTAACTCTTCGCTGATCCTTTTCAAAAGGTTTAGTCCCAAATCACTATTAAGAATCTCTCTACCCCTAAATCGGACGCTAATTTTAGTCTTATTTTTATCAAGAATAAAGCTTTTAATCTTTTTTAATTTAATATTGTAATCTCCAACATCAGTAGATGGTCTGAACTTTATCTCTTTGAGAGAAGTTTTTTTTGTTTTAGATTTTGAAGATGCTACATTCTTTTTTTTGTCAAATATAAACTTGCCATAGTCCATTAATTTGCAAACCACAGCTTCTGATGAAGGTGGAGATACCTGAACAAGGTCTAAGTTCTCATCCTGGGCCTTTAATAAAGCTTCTTTAATGCTAACTTCTCCAAGATTTTCTCCTTCCGCATCAATTAAAGTAACGAAATCTGACTTTATACCATCATTTATAGGAACAGAGTTCCTTTTAGATTTAGGAGAACCTCTAGGCACAACAAATTAGGGTTGAATTTAAAAAAATGATAAATGGCATACTTAGATTGTGGATTTTAAACGAAAAATAAAATTTATCAAAAGATTTATGGGCTTAGTTTGTGTGAGGACCAGGAATCGTCTGAGTACGTGAACACCTGTCTCTTATTCAGTCTGTTTTCAGCACCCTTCCAAAATTCAAAATAATATGGAATAAAGTAAAACCCACCCCAATAGTCCGGTCTTGGGGTTTCAGAGGAGATTCCATTGAAAGCGTTTTTATAATCATGTTTTATGTCATCATAAGATTTAATTTCTTGAGACTGTTTAGAAGAAATTGCCAAAGCATTTTTACTTAAATCTCTGGAAGCCCAGTGTTTATCTGAAAACTCTTTAGATGCCTTTTCTATTTTGGCTTTCATACGTATTTGAATATTTATTTTATTCCAATAAATTAAAGCACTTATATTATTATTGTTTTTAAATTGTTGAGCTTTCAGACTATTGTAATTTGAGAAAAAATACCATTTATTCCCTTCAATATATTTTAAATTAACAAATCTTGAGTCTACTGAATTCTCAGATAAATCAATACTACTTATTACCATTGCATCAATGGGATTTTGGTTTTTTAATATTGCATTATCAAAATTATCCTTAAAACATAAGTATGGATCTTCTTTCGAGATGTTACTCAGCGCTATCATTTTAACGATTTCTGATTTTTCTAAGAATATTTCCAATTCCATATTTTGAGCTAGGATCAAAGAAATGTGTCAAAAGCGTAATCCTATACTCATCACTATCAAAAGGTTTGTTGTAATGAAGAGTTTGCCTTCCAAGAAATAATAGTGGGACTCTATCTTTAAAATTAAATTCTTTATAAACATTTTTTGAATTGATCTTTTCAATACCTCTTTTATTAGCAAAATATTTATAAAAAAGCTTTTGAGTAAAATTCTGCAGCTCGCTTTTTGGTTCACTCCTTATTCGGGGATAAATTATCAATTCACCATTTTCAGTTGAGCCTTTATTACTTGGTATCTTTATTGGTGTTACTAAAGTAAACAGGTGTGAATCAAAGTGGGCTTTATACATTTCTTTTGGATTTGAGCTTTTAATCATTCTAGTTATGCAATAAACATCATTCTTATTAACTGCGTATCCCATATCTTTAGCTATTTCTAGTAGTTTAGGTTTAAGAATGGTATCCAGATTTCTGTATTGGTATAGCTTGTTATGAAGAGGGGTGGACTCTTCATAAAGTTTTACATCTTTTAAAGCACTAGCTTCATTAATAATTTCATTATTTTCTTGATCGGATAGCCTTAATTCTGGCAATAAAACCCATCCATCACTTAATAGCTTGTTCTTATCAATGTTAACTAATTCTCTCATTTTAGTATTTCTCTTAATGACTCAGGAATTTCAGGAAGTTCACTAAATATAGAATAAAGTTTTACTCTTGGATATCCTGCCATCACGAAAATTGTAAATAAAATCAAAAGAAAGTACAAAGTTAGATTATTATTTTCTTTATACCAGATTTCTAGCTCTGCTTTAAAAGGCGCAATATGATCTTTGTAAAAAATCAACGGGTCTTGGTGTTCGTTTAGGATTGACTCCTCATTACTAAAGAATATTGATCCAATTCCAGAAAGACCTGGCTTCATTTTCTTAAGATCATTCTTTAAATGTGACGGAAATTTATCAAAAGATTCATCAGTCTGTGGTCTTGGACCGATAATACTCATGTGTCCAAAAATAATATTAAAGAGTTGGGGTAATTCATTAATCTTTGTTCCTCTCAAGAACTTTCCAAATGGAAGAACCCTTGGATCATTTTTAATCGTTAAAGTTCCTGTACCAATGCTTTCACTATTTTTAAGCATTGTACAAAACTTAATTAATCTAAAAGACTTTCCATCTTTACCCACTCTCTCTTGCAAATAAAATACCTCTCCTTCTCCTGTTATTTTTAATATAGGAATAACAATTAAAAAGATTGGCATCAAAAATAAAATCGCGATACTTGAAAAGAATAGATCAAAGAATCTTATCATCTTAGAAATTCTCAGATTTGAGGAGTTGATTCACAATATCACAAATAGTAAGGACATGTTTTTCTTCGAGAGATGGATAGATCGGTAAAGAAATACATCCTGAGAAATGTGCATTGGAGTTTTGGAATGAATTTTGTTGTTTAAGATATGTTTTCCAGTATTTAAGTTTATTTAGGGGTTTATAGTGAACAGAAAAGCCAATATTATCCTTCTCAAAGATTGTTGTTAAAGCCTCTCTAAATTCCTTTGGTTTTTGCTTACTTCTTATTTGAAATAAATGATACGCGTGAAGGCCATTCTTCTCCGCTTCTGAGGTAATGAAAAGTTTATCTTTATCTAAATTATCTCTATAAATTTTTGCGATCTTTTCTCTTTTCTTTTGACCATCAAAAAGCTTATCAAGTTGAACAATACCCATTGCTGATGCAATATCAGTTAAGTTATATTTAAATCCCTTTGTATCTATATCATATTCCCAGTTCTTGCTTTTACCTGAAAATCTATCAAGAACATTTTTATTCATCCCATGACTTCTTTTTGACTTCATTAGTTTAAAGTTTTTCTTGGAATTTGTGATTACCATACCGCCCTCGCCAGTTGTCATGGTCTTATTTGCATAAAATGAAAATACTGTTGGGTTGCCTAACGATCCCACCCAATTGCCATTTTTATATTTACAAGGTAATGCATGTGCTGCATCTTCAATTACCTTTAAGTTATTTTTCTTTGCAATCTCCATTATTGGTCTCATATCAGCAGCCTTTCCTGCAAAGTGCACTACTAAAATAGCTTTTGTTTTTTTTGTGATTGATTTTTGTATTTCTTCATGATCAATTAGATTATCGGAGTTACAATCCACTATAACTGGTATATGACCTGAATAAATTATTGCAGCAGCTGAAGCAGTGAAGGTCATAGCTGGAACAATGATTTCTGACTTATCTTGAAAATTAAATGATTCAATTGCTAGATGAAGTCCATGAGTGTTTGACGTAACTGCTAGAGCATTAAACGTATTATCAAAGTTAAAAACTTTTAGGAATTTTTTTTCAAATTCTCCACATTCTTTTCCAGTCGTAACCCAGCCACCTTCAAGAACACGTGAAACTGCCTCAATCTCTTTTTTATCAATTTCAGCCTTAAAATAATCAATCACTTTAGATCCAAATCCCTTGTAAAAATTTTACCTTGAAAATCATTTAACTCAGCGCTATATCTATTGGCAATAATAATATCTGAATTTTGCTTGAAAGTGCTAAAGTTCTTCTCTACTTTGATATCTAACCAATAGTTCTCTTTTATTAAAGGCTCAAATATTTTTAATTCAATATTTTCAGACTTGATTAAATTTATAATGTCTATTACTGCTGAATTCCTAAAATTATCAGACCCTTTTTTCATTTGGAGTCTAAAGATACCTATAGAATTAGGCTTATCTTGCAAAATTATTTTTGCTAAGAATTCTTTTCTTGTTTTATTAGATTCAATAATTGCTGAAATAAGATTCTCATTAAGATCCTTAAAATCTTCCTTGAGTTGTTTTGTATCTTTAGGAAGGCAATATCCACCATAACCAAATGATGGATTACAATAGTGATCTCCAATCCTAGGATCATATGAGATTCCTTCTATCACTTTATCTGATGAAATTTCTTTTGAAAGACAAAGGCTATCTATCTCATTAAAAAAAGCAACTCTCATTGCAAGATATGAATTCGATGCAAGTTTGATAATTTCAGCCTCTGTTCTTGTAGAAAATATTGCTTTGCAATACTTTTTATCTAATATTTGAGTTAATACGTCTAAAAATCTTTTAGATGCGATTTCATCTCCACCTAAGACAATTCTTGATGGTCTGAGGTTATCACTTATTGATGAACCTTCTCTAAGAAATTCAGGTGAATATATGATATTTAAGTTTATGAATTTCTTTGCAAGCTTATCGGACGCTCCAACAGGAAGAGTAGATTTTATTACAACATCCAAATCATTAATCTCATTAATTTCTCTAAGAAAACATTCAATTGGGCGCAAGTTAAAGGCACTGTTTTTTTCATCAAAATTCGTAGGAAGGCAAATGATTACTTTGGATGGAATATCATCTAATTCATTTATATCTTTATATGCCTTGATTCTTAGTTTTTCATTTTTAAAAAAATTAACTACTTGAGATTCTGTAATTGGAGATTGATGATTATTTATTTTTTTTACTTTCTCATGATCAATATCTAAGCAAATTACTTCGAATCTTTTTGCTAAAACTGCTGAAATAGAAGCACCCACATACCCCATCCCAACTACTAATATTCTCTCATTCATTATTCTTCTTTTAGATCTAATAGATACTCAGATACTTCTCTTCCATTTTTTCTTATGATACCAATTTGTTCAAATTTATTTTTCTTATAAAAGTTATGGACTCTCTCGTTTCTTTCCTTGTTTGTATTTAAATATATATATCTTGTACCCTTTCTTCTTACCTCTACTGAAAAAGCAGACAGCAAATTATTTGCCGTTCCTCCACCCTTTTTTACAACCGCTATTGATGAAAGTTCAGCACAACCTTCTGGAAAACTCTCTTGGTTTGAATTATTAAAGACTTTTATAAGCGAGCTGAATATCCTAAATATCAACATTGGATTTTTAAATAGAGCTACTATTAAAGGAAAAAAAAATAAGTGGCTTGATAATAAAAAAAGTTTATAAAAACCTTCAGGATTATTTGATCCACAAACAAATCCAGAAATATTATTATTACTGCATGAAACATAAGCAATAGAATCTTTATCTCTAATAATAAGCTTATAATATTGATATAGAAATTTATATCCGAGTTGTGTTAAAAAAAAATCTTGGAAAGCTTTTTGATGGATTCTAACAACAGATTTTAAATCTTTAAAATCCATTTTTCTTATAAATGTCTCATTCATTTTATAATGAAGTTGAAATCACACCTTTTTTATCAATATTGATTCCAGAAAAGTTTAATTTGCTGCTAATTTTTGTATTTGCAATATGATCTTTAAGTATAAAAAGAATAAAGCCACTACCTCCAGCACCTAGTAACTTACCGCCATATGCTAAATCTGGTACAAATTCATCATAGACGCTATCTATTTCTAGATCAGTTATATTTTTATCTAACGATTTCTTCATTTTCCAATTTTCATTTAGGCTTTCGCCTATAAACTGGATATCTCCACTAATAAGTGCATCTTTGATGCCAGGCAGTAACATTTTTATTTCATCTAAAATTTTGTAATTTATAGAAGGCTTTTTTTGAATATTCGATAATATTTTTGATGCGCTTCTAACGGTTCCGACTCTCACTAAAAGCATTTTTTTCGTAAATTCACTTTCAATATGTGGATCTAATACAATAGGTTCATTTAAAACCTTGTTTTCGAAAAATTTTAAATGCTTTACTCCACCAATTGCGCATCCAAACTGATCTTGCTTCCCTATAGGTTCTTTTAGGATTTCAAGTTCTATTTTGCAAGCAATGTTTGCAGCCTCAAATTGTGAAATTTCTCTACCCAATCTTTTTGATAGATTTGAAACTAAACCAACACAAAAAGCACTGCTTGAGCCAAGTCCTGTTCCTCCAGGAACACTGCTCATACTTGAATATTGAATACCATGATCTGCACTAAAATACTTTAAAACTTCTCTAACAATTGGAT
>MDTD01023626.1_pt1 | contig 10983 bp, 8 predicted proteins | sample 811221 | NCBI WGS metagenome assembly MDTD01 (sample SAMN05326646, study PRJNA326480) | marine metagenome | isolation source: seawater | place: Pacific Ocean: South West | collected 2011
AAAAATTATAACGTATTTATTTAAATTATTTCACTATTTGTGCTCAAAAAATATTTTTAAAATTGGTGGGCAGTAAAGGACTCGAACCTTTGACCCCCTCGGTGTAAACGAGATGCTCTACCAACTGAGCTAACCGCCCCATTAAATAAAATCGAGATATACAATAAAAACTTTATAAAGTAAAAAAGTATTTAATTCTTAGTGTAATTTATATAAATAACAGTATTATTGACAATGTATGATTTTAACTTGTAATTCTTGCGGTAAAAAGTTTGTAGTTCCTGATAATGCGATAAAAGCATCAGGGAGAATGGTTCAATGTGGCTCATGCGGAAATAAGTGGAAACAGTTTCCAACTAATGAAATAAAAAAAACTCAGTCAATTCCTGGTTCTCAAAAAATAATTACTAAAGTCAGTTCTGCTCCACAAAAAATTCAAAAACCTAAAAAAACAAAAAAAAGTTTCAGCAAAAAAACTAGAGAAATTAGTTTATACTCACCTGAGTATTTAGCAAAAAAACATGGTATTAAACTCGATGAAGTAAAAATACAAAAAAATGTTATTAAAAGTAAAAAAGACAAAATTTCTTTTGGGTTTTATAATTCTTTGATTTTATATATATTTTTAATTATTGCTTTAACAAGAATTTTATATTTTTTCCAAGATTTTATTATTGCTGCATTTCCAATCTCAGAATTTTATATCAATTATTTTTTTGAAAGTGTGAGAAATATTTTTGATATTTGGAAAAATTTAATTTCTAGCTACTAGTTTCTAAATCTTTGATATTTTTAAAATTATTAGAAAGTTCGGAATTATTTTTTTTTATATCCTTATAAAAATTCCAAGCTAATACCAATAAAGTGTTATTTTTGTCTTTAATTTTTGATTTATCCTTTATGGCAATATTTACTCCTGGAATAAATTTATTATGTTTAAGTTTATTATCTTCAACAACAAAATCTATGTCTTCAGAAATATTAAAAAAATTTAAAGCAGTAGTCGCTTTTGCAGGTGCACCATAGCCAATAATTTTACTATTTTTATCTTTTATTTTTTTTATATTATTTCTAACATTCTCTCTAATCTTGTAAATTTTTTCTCCAAAATCTTTGTAAGTCTTAAATTTTTTTATTCCAAACTTTTCCTCGTCTTTGAGCATTTGCTTTACAGATTTATCAATCTTAATTTTCTTACCTTTCTTAATATAAATACGCAAAGAGCCTCCATGGGTGTCAATTGTTTCAGATTTAAATATTGTTGCATCAAATTTTGTGAAAAAATTAATTAAAGAGGTTAAAGACCAGTAATTGTAGTGTTCATGATAAATATTGTCGAATGTCAGATCTTTAAGAGTATTAACCAAGTATTGGACTTCAATTATAATCGTTCCATTTTTTCCTAAAAGTTTCAACATGCATTGTGACATTTCTTCCAGTTTATCAGAATGGGCAAAAACATTTGAGGCCAAAATTAAATCTGCATTTTTTTTTATTTTTTTGAGATTTTTTCTTTCTAAAAAACCATTGTAAGTTTTTATTCTATCTTTATTTGCAAGTTTTGCTAAATTTTTAGCCGGCTCTATACCAAGTATTTTTTTAAAACCTAATTCTTTAAAAGGTTTTAGGGCAACACCGTCATTACTACCGACATCGATTATGTAAGATTTTTTTTTATTTAATTTTAAATCTTTTACATATTTTTTAGCTGCATTTTCAAAATGTTTCCTAAATACTTTTGATGTTGAAGAGGTGTAAAGATAATTTGAAAACATTAATTTTGGATCGATTGATACTGACAATTGACAATTATGACATCTAGGGCAATAATTTACCTCGAGAGGATAAAAATCACACTTTTCATTTTTATTACTTAATAAATTGTTTGCTAGTGGTTGGTATCCTAAAGATATCACTCTCTTAAGATTTGTATTTCCACAAGACCTACAATCAAACTTATAAAATTTTAATAAAAGTTCTTTTTCTTTTTCATCTACAAAAACATGTTTAATTGTGTGGGTAACTCCATAGTTTTCGTGTTCTCTCTCACCACGAACTAAATTTAAAAAAGTTGTATCTTTCGTAAAAACCATTGTATGGGCAACATTGGGTTTTATAACTGATAGCTCTCCCTCATTTACAACTTGAGTAACTTTTGGTGTGTCGGGATTTAACAAATCTTGAAAAATTTCAATAATTTGACCTTTAGTGAATAAACATTTCTGTTCTTGTTGGGGATGATAATGATTTGCTCTTATCGTTCCTTTTTTAGAGTGAATTAAACCAATAAGATTAATTGGTTCTGTAAGTTCATGATTGCTAATTTTACCTCTTGAGTCAATGAATTCATTTTCACCTTTTTTCACATACTCTAGATCTTTAATTACCGTTTGTTTTGACCACTTAGAAATCATTTCCTTTATACTTTCATCTAACGCATAGAGAAAATTAAAACCTGTTTTAAGTAGTTTTTTGTTTGATAAAGAAAAGCCCAAATTAGGAATTTCATCATTAGTTTCTCTCAAAGTTATTAAGGGATTATATTTTTTACAAATTTCAGCTACTTGTTTTACTGTGACTGTATCTTTTGTTAAATTGAAAATTTCTGATTTTATATCATCTCTTTCCTCCATAAATTTAAAACATCTTGCGACATCAATTAAAGGAACCAAACTTTTTACCTGTTTGCCTCCAGCAAATAACTTTAATATTCCGTTTTGAGATGCTACTTTAGAAAAAAAATTAGGCATTATATCTATTCTTGCTGTATCGGAAGAATATCCATAAACAGACCCCAATCTGAGAATTACAAAGTTTTTTCCTGATGACTTTAGTTGTTTCTCATTATAATCTTTAGATTTTCCGTAAGACAGTACAGGCTTTGTCTCTTCGTGCTCTAGAATATCGTTTTTTACTTTTTCAATGCCTTCAAAAACAACATGGGTCGATGGCATTATTATTTTACATTTATCGTTTATTACATCCAAAATATTTTGAGTTCCTACTTCAGCCACTCTTTTGATTTTTACTTCTTTCTCCTCATTACTCTCGCTTTTCACTCTGGGAACGTCAGTGATTCCTGCAAGATGATGAATAATATCTGCATCTAAACAATATTGTTTTATTAAATCTTTATCCAAAATATCTCCATGAACAAAGTTCATATTCCAATTTCTTAATTGATTTACCCTTTCAGATATAAATCGATTATCAATAACGGTAATATCATGGTGCCAACTAAACCCGGAGTACAACTTACATAGTTCTGTACCGATATAACCTAAGCCACCTGTAATAATGATTTTTTTCTTCATAAGAATTTTATTTAATATTTACTTATATTATATTTTATTATAACTCAAATAGCATGAATATATACGATTGCTTCATGTATTATGATGAAGATCTGCTTTTGGACATAAGATTAAATACATTAAATAAATACGTAAAAAAATTTGTTATTACAGAAGCCGTTTATACTCATAATGGTACAAAAAAAAAACTAAATTTTGACCTTAAAAATTTTGGAAAATTTAAAGATAAGATTGTTTATATAGTAGTTGATAAAGAACCTCCTAATATATTACAAAAAAAAGAGACTGACACTAAAAAAAGAAAAGATGAAAAATTAATTCTTAATGGAATGGCTCGCGATAATTTTCAAAGAGAAAATTTAAAAAGGGGGTTGACAGATATTTCTGATGAAGATTTAATTTTAATAAGTGATTTAGATGAAATTCCAAATTTAGATTTTTTACATTCTAATTACGTTGATAAAAATATAATAATATTTGAACAAAAAATGTTTTATTACAAATTTAATTTACTTTTTAATAATTTTAAATGGTTTGGAACAAAAGGAACTAAAAAAAAGAATTTTATTTCCCCTCAATGGATTAGGAATATTAAAAATAAAATTTATCCCTTTTGGCGTATTGATACTATGTTCTCTAAAAAAAAATACTCAAATGTTTCAATTATTAAAAATGGAGGATGGCACTTTACTTGTATAAGATCTCCAAAAGATCTGGAGAGAAAGATGTTAAATTTTGCTCACCATTATGAATTTGAACAAAGTGGTCTTAATTTAAATGATTTAAAGAATCTTATGAAAAATAAAATCATTATGTACAAACATAATGTCGATCAAAAAGAGGCTAAGTGGTCTGGAGGTTCAAAATTGGAAAAAATAGATATTTCAATTTTACCAGATTATATTAAATCAAATTTAAATAAATTTAATGATTGGTTAGACTAGTAAACAGGAAAATTTATGAACTTAATTGATTGTTTTATGTACTATGATGAAGATTTGTTATTAGATATACGATTAAATGTTTTAAATAAATTTGTTAAGAAATTTGTAATTTGCGAAGCTACATACAATCATAATGGTTCTCCAAAAAAAATAAATTTTGATATTAATAAATTTAAAAAATTTGAAGATAAAATTATATTTTTAAAATTGGAAGAACAGCCTGATAACCTAAGAAAGATAAACAAGATTAATGATAATAAAAAAAATTCAAAAATATTAGATAACGCATTGTTAAGAGAAAACTTCCAAAGAAATTTTTTAATTAACGGAATTAAAGACAGTTCTGATGAAGATTTAATATTAATTAGTGATTTAGATGAAATTCCTAATTTAAATAATTATAGATATAAAAACAAAATTTCAATTTTTAAGCATAAAATGTTTTGTTATAAATTAAATCTTGAATATCCAGACTTTTATTGGATTGGAACTAAAATTTGCAAAAAAAAATATTTAAAATCTCCACAATGGTTGAGAAACATAAAATCTAAACATTATCCTTTTTGGCGGCTAGACATATTTTTTTCAAATAAAAAATATAGAAATATAGAAATTATTGAAGAAGGTGGATGGCATTTTTCTAATATAAAAAGTGCAAATAAAATTGATCATAAAATGAAAAATTTTTTACATCATCTTGAGTATGAGAAAAGTGGACTTAAAATTGAAGATATTTCAAAATTAATTAAAGAGAAAAAAGTTTTATACGATTATAAAGTTGATAAAAGAGAGAAAAAATGGGAGGGGGAAATTAAATTAATTAATTCACCTATTTCAAAATTGCCAAATTATATCTCAGAAAACACAAATAAATTTAAAGATTGGATTGAATAAAATAAAATTAATGAGTGCTTAATTCTTTTTTATCTTTTTGTTTTTTAGCTATTTGATCAACTTCAACCCATTCAACCCTTTTTAAAGGTTTGGTTAATGCTACTTTCAGTACTTCGTCAACATTTTTAACAGGTAGTATTTCCATAGTGTTCAAAATTGTTTTTGGCACTTCGACTAAATCTTTTTTATTTTCAATTGGAATTAAAACTTTTTTAATTCCTGCTCTGTGCGCAGCTAACAATTTTTCTTTCAAACCTCCTATTGGTAAAACTAGACCTCTTAAGGTGATTTCACCTGTCATTGCAACGTCTTTGTTTACTGGAATTTCAGTAATTGCAGAAATTATAGAAGTAACCATACCTACCCCTGCAGAAGGTCCGTCTTTCGGTGTAGCTCCCTCTGGAACATGAATATGGAAATCTTTTTTATCAAATATTGGTGGTATAATCCCATAGTCTAGACTTTTTGATCTAATATAAGATTTAGCTGCTTTTACTGACTCTTGCATAACGTCTCCAAGTTTCCCAGTAATTTGCATCTTTCCTTTTCCTGGCATAACGGCTGACTCAATTTTAAGTATTTCTCCACCTACTTCAGTCCAAGCTAACCCTGTTACAACACCAACTCTGTTTTCTTCCTCAATTTCCCCATAATTAAATTTTTGAACACCTAAAAGATCTTTTAAGTCTTTATCGTTTATAGGAATATTGATTTTTTCATTATTATCAATTTTTTTCACTAATTTTCTTGCAATCTTGGAAATTTCTCTCTCTAAATTTCTAACACCCGACTCCCTAGTGTAATCTCTAATAATTTTTCTATTGATGTTTTCATCTATTGACCACTCATCTTTTTTTAATCCATTATTTTTACTTTGATTAGGAATTAAAAACTTCTGAGAAATGTTTACTTTTTCATCCTCGGTGTATCCAGATAATCTTATGACTTCCATTCTATCTAACAAAGGTGGTAAAATATTTAATGTATTTGCTGTGGTAACAAACATTACGTCAGATAAATCATAATCTACCTCTAAGTAATGATCGTTGAACTCTTTGTTTTGTTCAGGGTCAAGAGCTTCTAATAATGCAGAAGAAGGATCTCCTCTATAATCATTTCCAACTTTATCTATTTCATCTAAAAGAAAAAGAGGATTTTTAGTTCCAGCCTTTTTCATCATTTGAATTATCTTTCCAGGTAATGAACCAATGTAAGTTCTTCTGTGACCTCTAATCTCAGCTTCATCTCTGATACCACCTAATGAAATTCTTATGAACTTTCTATTAGTTGCTTTAGCTATCGATTTTCCTAGAGATGTTTTTCCAACACCGGGAGGGCCAACTAAACATAAAATTGGACCTTTCATTTTTTGAATTCTTTTCTGAACTGCTAAAAATTCAATAATTCTCTCTTTTACTTTTTCCAAACCATAATGATCCTCGTCTAAAATTTTTTGTGCATCGTTTAAATTGGTGTTAATTTTTGATTTATTAGACCATGGAAGTTCTATCATCCAATCAAGGTAATTTCTAACAACTGTAGCTTCGGCAGACATCGGGCTCATCGATTTTAATTTTTTTAGTTCTGACAAGCATTTTTCTCTAGCTAATTTCGGCATTTTTGCATCAGCTATAGATTTTGAGAGTGTAGTAAGTTCATCTTTGCCCTCATCAATTTCGCCAAGTTCTTTTTGAATAGCTTTTAATTGTTCGTTTAAATAGTATTCCCTTTGAGTTTTCTCCATTTGATTTTTAACTCTTCCCCTAATTTTTTTCTCGACCGAAAGTACGCTGGTTTCTTTCTCAATAAAAGCATGGATTTTTTCTAATTTCTTTTTTAAGTCTACTATCTCTAACAGTTCTTGTTTCTCAAAAATCTGAATATTAAGATTTGACGAAATATTATTTGCTATTTGAGAAGGATTTTTTAAATTTTTTAAATTGTTGATTCCTTCACTTAAATCTTTTTTGCTTAAGACCTGAAGTTTTTCAAACTTTTTTACCAAAGCTAAAGCTAAATTATCAAGATCCTTGGAAACATTTTGATCATCAACAACTTCTACCTCGCAAGTCAAATAATCTTTTTTATCTTCATTATGACTTAATATTTTTACTCTTTTTTCACCTTCAACTAAAACTTTTACAGTTCCATCAGGTAATTTTAAAAGTTGTAAAACTTTACTAAGGCAACCATATTGATACAAGTCTTTGTTTGATGGGTCATCTACTTCAGAATTTTTTTGAGTTACTAGTACAATTGATTTATCGGACTTCATCACCTCCTGTAGAGCTTTTATGGATTTTTCTCTTCCAACAAAAAGCGGGACGACCATAGAAGGGAAGATAACTATATCTCTTAAGGGCAGTAATGGTTTAAGATAAGATGTTTTCATCTCTCTAATATGGCAATAAATGATTTAATTTCAAGGAACAAATTACAATTATGCTACAGATGTTGATGTTTTTTTACCATATGTGACAATCGGATCAGAAACCCCTCTTACTGCTGATTTGTCAACAGTAACTTTCACTACATTTTCCAAATCTGGTAGCTCGAACATTGTTTTTAATAAAATATTTTCTAGAATTGATCTTAGTCCCCTTGCGCCAGTTTTTTTTGAAATGGCTTTTTTTGCTATTTCAGATACTGCCTCGTCTTTAAATTCTAATTCTACATCCTCAAATTCAAATAATCTTTTGTATTGTTTTAACAAAGAATTTTTTGGCTCTTTAAGAATTTTTACCAACGACTTTTCATCTAAATCATCTAAACATGCGATAATAGGCATTCTTCCAATAAATTCTGGAATCAATCCATATTTAATGAGATCCTCTGGCTCTAGCAATTTCATTGTTTCAGATAGTGGCTGCTCTTTATAGTTTTTTACTTTTGCACCAAATCCAATAGAGCTTCCTTTTCCTCTACTATCTATAACTTTATCAAGGCCAGCGAAAGCTCCACCGCAAATGAATAAAATATTAGTTGTGTCAACTTGTAAAAATTCTTGTTGGGGATGTTTTCTTCCTCCTTGAGGTGGAACGCTTGCAATTGTTCCTTCCATTATTTTTAATAATGCTTGTTGAACTCCCTCTCCTGAAACATCTCTAGTAATGGACGGATTTTCAGATTTTCTACTTATCTTATCAACCTCATCTATATAAACTATCCCTCTCTGCGCTTTTTCAACATTATAATCTGCAGCTTGAAGTAATTTCAAAATGATATTTTCAACGTCTTCTCCTACGTAACCGGCTTCTGTTAAAGTAGTCGCATCAGCCATTGTGAAAGGAACATCTAAAATTCTAGCTAAGGTCTGAGCTAATAAAGTTTTACCACAACCAGTGGGACCAACTAAAAGAATATTTGACTTTGAAAGTTCAACATCTTTATTACTTTTTGTCTCATGGTTTAATCTCTTATAGTGATTGTGTACTGCAACTGATAAGATTTCTTTAGCTAGTTGTTGACCAATGACATAATCGTTTAACACACTGCAGATATCTTTTGGTGAAGGAACTCCATCTTGATGTTTTACAATTGAGCTTTTGTTTTCCTCTTTGATAATATCCATACAAAGTTCGACGCACTCGTCACAGATAAAAACTGTAGGTCCGGCTATAAGTTTTCTCACTTCGTGTTGACTTTTGCCACAGAAGGAACAATAAAGAATGTTTTTGTTATTTTTTTCAGTCATAACGAATCAATTATCATTAATATAAATTGCAAGATTGAGCTTATCAAGTCGAAGTTGTAATATTGGCTATATATTGTGGTTTATTTTCTTTTCTCCACAACTGAGTCGATCAATCCAAAACTTTTGGCTTCTTCCGCTGTCATAAAATTATCTCTTTCTAGAGCTTCGGAGATCTTCTCAATGGATTTGCCAGTATGTTTCGAATAGATTTTATTTAATCTTTCTTTTAAAGATAAAATCTCTTTAGCATGAATTTGTATATCAGTTGCCTGTCCTTGAAAACCTGCTGACGGCTGATGCACCATAATTCTAGAATTAGGTAAGGAGAATCTTTTTCCTTTTTCTCCAGCTGCTAATAAAAATGATCCCATTGACGACGCTTGGCCAATACATAACGTTGAGACGGGAGAATTAATATATTGCATTGTATCGTAAATTCCTAAACCTGCTGTTACTAATCCACCAGGGCTGTTAATATAAAAATTTATTTCTTTATTTGGATTTTCTGACTCCAAAAATAATAATTGCGCTGTCACAAGTGATGCAACCGCATCATTCACTGGACCAACCAAAAAAACTATTCTTTCTTTTAAAAGTCTTGAATATATATCATAAGCTCTTTCTCCCTTACTTGTTTGCTCAACAACCATAGGGATGAGACTATTCATTTTTTCCTCAAATTCGCGACTCATAGGAGGTTTATACAACTATTGATTACTTTTTACTAATTTTTTTTAATTTAGACTTACTCTTTACAGAGGATGTGGTTTTAAATTTCTCAGCATCTATATTTGGTTTATTGAATTCAGCAATGATTTTTTCAGCCTCTTTTGTATTTACTTCTTTTGAAGCTAGATTTATTTTTGACTTAATAAGATCTATAATTTTTTCCTCATACAAAGAACCCTTTAAACTTTGAGATGCACTAGGGTGCTTCTGATAGTAATCAAGAACCATTTTTTCTTGACCTGGCATTCCCTTAATTTGCTTTTGTATTTCATTTCTTACTTCATCATCCGATACTTTTAAATTGTTTTTTTCTCCATATTCATTTAATAGCAAACCAAGTTTTATTCTTGATTTAGCTAGTTTTTCATTAATTGTTTTATGTTTTTCTTTTTCCTCTGGTTTAAGATTTTTTGTCATAAGTGAAATTTCTTGATCAATTAAGTTCTGAGGTAGCTCAACCTGGTGGTTTTTTTCAATTTGATCTAAAATTTCTTTTTTTGTAATAGAATTAAGCGCTTGGGAATATTGACTTGAAATCTGTTTTTCAATCAAAAACTTTAAATCTTTAAGATCTTTTGCTCCCATTAATTTAGCAAAATCATCATCAATTTTATTACTCTTTGGTTTTTTTACTTTTAATATTTTACACTCAAATTTTGTTTTTTTGTTAGCAAGCTCCTTTTTTGGATGATTTGCAGGAAGAGTGGCATCTAATATTTTTGTATCATTTTTTTTAACCCCAATTAATTGTTCATCAAAGCCCTTCAAAAAAAGATCTTTTCCTAACTCAAGCTGGACTCCCTTACCTTCGCTACCGTCAAATTTATTTCCATCAACTGTAGCCGAATAGTCAAAAATTACCTGATCTCCATTTATTGCTTTTTCATTCTCATTTTTATCTTCAAATTGTTTATTTTGGTTAGCAATTTCTTTTAATTTATCTTCTACGATTTTTTCTTCGATCTTTACTTTAAAACTTGTAGCTTTGAATTTTTCGAAGCTTTTGAGATTCACACTAGGTAAACAGTCTATCTGAAGCTCATAATTCAAATCTTTTCCTTCGCCAAACTGTTTTAAATCTATCTTTGGTTGACCAGCAACTTTCAATTTTTTTTCATCTATAGCTTGAGAAGAGGTTTCTCTTAAAATTTTATCTACAACTTCTCCATATATAGATTTACCAAATTGACTCTTAATTACTTCTGGGGGAACTTTTCCAGGCCTAAAACCTTTTAATGATACCTCACTTTGAAGTTCTTTAAGCCTTTCGTCCATTTTTGTTTGAATATTTTTTTTATCAACTATTACTGATAAAATTGTCCTAAGGCCTTTTTTTGATTTTACTTCTACTTTCATAATTTTTTGGTGGGCAAGAAGAGACTCGAACTCTTAAGCCTTGCGGCACTGG
>MDTD01129626.1_pt1 | contig 10983 bp, 11 predicted proteins | sample 811221 | NCBI WGS metagenome assembly MDTD01 (sample SAMN05326646, study PRJNA326480) | marine metagenome | isolation source: seawater | place: Pacific Ocean: South West | collected 2011
CGATGACGACGAAGCCGAGGCCCCAGAGCACGTCCATGACGGTGACCAAGCCGCTTGCGACGGTGCGCAGCCACGCCAGCACGGCGATGGCGAGCACCGCCAAAGACTCCCACATAAGTGCATCAAGGGCGTATGAGGCCATGCTTCCACGCAACCTTGGCCGCACATCAGCCTTGCTCATGGCTGGGCTCAGTCCACCATGAAACGGCATCGTCTATGTAAAACTCAACAAAAAATCAATCCCATCTGATGGACCATATAGCCGTGAATTGACCCGGAGATTGACCCTTACAGGGTGATGCCAACCGAAGCGCCCGACCCGCCCGCCTGCCCGCTGACCGACCCCGTCGTGCTCGACCCGCCCCTGCCGGTGGCAGGGCCCAGGTCCCTCGACACCCTTCCTGTGCCGAACCGACGGGACCGCGAAGTTGCTCGGTCCGAGATTCTCGAAGCACAAGTGTCCGGGATGATGCGCACGCTCGCAGCAGGGCAAGTGTACTGGATTCCAAATTTTGGCCTTCACGTGACCCGCAGTGGCCCGAACGAGTTGACGGTCATCGAGGGCGTCATGCGTGAAACCGTGGCGTCGCGTTTGGTCATCTTCCGGGAAGTGTGTCGCCGTCTCGGCGTGGTGTTCCGTATCATGGATCACGCCATCTTTCCTCCAGAATCTCCCGAGGACATGGCGTGGGCCAACGCCTGGAAGCCTTCACCTCCATTGGATAAGGAAGCCACCCGCTATGAACCACGGACCGCAGACACAGACGCCCTAGACGCTCCAAGCCTAGCACCCCTGTACCGCGAGGCCGAAGCGAAGCTTCCTCCAGGTGGACCTCGGGCGACCGGCATGGAGGTGGTCTGAGTGTGGGTTTTCCTCTCTGGCGGCTTTGTGTCGATTGTCGCACATCGTGACCGTCCAGGCGACCTCATGGTGCGTGCACGCGACCCGGACCACTTGCGGCAAATCTGGCCGGATGCCGAGGTCCAGTTGACGCCCAAGGCGGATTATCCTGCACGGATCGTTGTTCCGCGGCGTGTGGTTCGTGAGCGGTTGGCTCAGGAGGTTGACGATCTTCAATACCCCAATTTCAAGGCCAGCCTGACTGACGATGTCTACCATGATTTGTGCCTTGATGTGTGGTCCACCCACGCCCGATGGGGAGTGAAACTGCAACATGTGAAGCGTGAACCTCCCGTGTTCATCACGGCCTTCGAAGGTTCGTCCGTGGATGCCCTCGATCGTCTTCCGGAGAAGTGCAAGCAACAAGCCGACCTTGCCAGCCCCGAGGAAAAGACGTCCCGAAACCTTCGGATGAAGGTTGGAAGCGGTTCATTGACGCTTTGTGATTTGCTGGATTTCCGCACCACGCTCTGTGAGGACCACACCGTGGTCACGCTGTGCCGCCATCCTCCCGCCTTCTTGTCTGAAGGACCGACCGTGCCTTGGGTTCACCGTTATTTTCGGGCGTATGAACAGAGGATTGAGCCGTGGCTGATTGCGATTGAAGAGGTCCGTTGCTTGATCGAGGAAGGACGGGACGTCCTGTTGCATTGCGTGCATGGCCGTGATCGCACCGGTGTCGTGGCGTACGCCGTTTTGCGTTCCTTTGGATACGAGCATGAGGAGGCCGTGAGCCAGCTTTGCACCCATCGTCCTCGCATGGCTGAGGTCTGGCCGCAACGCTTGGCCGAACCAAAGGCCATTCAGTTGGGTTCACTCAGTTCCAGCACGTACGCGTGATGTTGTCGTGTCAGTTCCTCTTTCATGCTCCACACCTTTGCCCAAATGCGCCTACGTTGTTCATGGAAACGGCTCCTCAGTTCATCGGTCTCCTCATGATGCTTAGGGATGTCCCAGAGGAGGAATCCTTCCTTGAATTGAAGATATTGTTGTGGCTTTAGGTCGCCTTTTTGAGCAAGGCTTGGGGCTATACGCTCAAACAGCAATGTTTCCTGAGACGTCAAGGTCATCTTGCTCTGCTCTGCTCGTGCGAGGTAACGCGCACACGCGATCTCCAGTGTGGTTGCTTGACCGTCAAGGTCGAGGTGTTCGTGCTCCCTCAAGGCCGCGACGACCCTTGGCTTTCGCATCCACACCTTGAGCCCCGCCTCGCCCTTCAATTTGTGCAAGGTCAGGGCCCCAAACCGCATGCCGAGGCGAAGGTACGACGTGCGAACGGATGGATCGTCCAAGGCACGTTCCGTCAACACATCCAACGTCGGCCGGCCTCCAACGGCCGTGCCGTGATGCTGCTGAAGGTGGGCTCCATGAAGCCGCTCCCACATCCTGTTGAGGCGCTTGACGAGCACGGCCCCAAGCACAGCGCCTTTGACGCGTTTGTTCCACTGGCCATGCCACGCCACGACCTCACGCCCTCGTTCGTCGATGTCTTCAATGGCCTCAAGATGCAAGCAAGCCATGATTTCCGATGTGACTCGGCCTAAGACAGCTCCCTGCGGTTTGAATCCGCTCCAATCTTCAGGCGAGGGACGGTATCGTGCCCCAAGCAATGGATTGGAAAGGAGGTCTTCGGAAAGGACCCTGAACAGATGGGCGCGTGCTTCTGCCCGTGCTTGTTGCTCGAACAACCTGAGCACGCGAAACCAATGGGCTGCCCGCGTGTTGCGTTGGCCGGCCGTCACCATCCATCCAAACGTGGCGGTGACCGGTGCGTGCGCGATGAACGGGCCCTCTTCTTCTTGCCATGCCACATGCACTGGATGATCGATGTTGGATGGGAGTGGATGAAACAAGCCAGGTGAGCTCACCATCTTTGGAATCCGATAAGCGCTGTATCCGAGGTGCCACTGACGACGCTCTTTGTTGTGAACGAGGGCTTCGTAGCACAGCAAACCGAGCCGCGTAGACAACGAACATTCACGCGCATCTTTCAGTTGCCCGTCAAGCACCCCCGACATTGCTGAACTGCTGGTGCGCAGTGCCTTCACCAGATCTTCGTTCAGCCCGGTCAACCGGATGAGTGGTCTGAACGCGCCAAGCCCTGTCCCGGGGGCCTCTCGTTCGTGGCGTGGGAGGTGCTGGAGGAGGTCAGTGTGAATGCTCTCCGAGGGCTTAAACACACCCGTCCCTTCTCGCCTCTTTTTGACCTCCATAACGCATCCTCAGGCGTTATTGGCTGCGGGTTTCTTCATGTAAAACTCACTGCATTTAGGCCATCGTAAGGACGGAGCATCGCGCTTGATTTCTCGCGGTGATTGACCATTACAAGGTGTGAACGAAGAAGCAGAACGAGCCGATGCACCCGACCCCCGCCCCCTCTCGGGCCGGGCCCGAGCCGAGATCAGTGCCTTGCGGCGTGCCATTCGGCGCAGCCGTCACGCGATGGACTTGGCGCGCCAGCAAGGTGACCGTGAGCGGGAGCTCATCCATCTGTGTGAGTTGGACAGCCTCAGGGCGAGGTTGAAGAAGATCGATCTTGAGGACGACGGCCCGACCACGTTGATTCCGAGCCCTCCACCGGAGGGCGCGGTGTGCACGGTGATCGGTACTTCGACGAGGCAAGGCCTCCGCGTCGAACAGCCTCAGGGGCCTCGGACCAGCCCCATAGTTGAGCGGAAGGACCCCAGAAATTTGGCCGCGAAAGCACGTCGTCATCGGGTGTTGAAAGGGCGTCATGAGGGACAATAAACACGAGGAGTGATAACGACATGTCCGCATCAGAATCCCCCTACGATGCCATGTTGCAACGCGTTGCAAAGCTGCTTCGAAACGTCCAACCGTTGCAAAAGGAATTGGAACTCTCCCACAGAGAAAACATGGCGGAATGGCGCGGTTTGCACATGTTGCGCGACGTGCTGATGGCTGGTCCAGGATGGGAGGCTACCGGTGAAACGCTCTTCCATCGCAGCGGGGCCATGGGTGATGTCTTCATCGATGTTGGCGTCAGCATGATTGGCCGCTTCATGATGCAGGATGCGCACATCCACATGCGCGTGGTCACCGATGAGGGGACGATGATGCGCCCTTGCGTGGCTCCTGCGCGCTTTTCGGAAGGCGTACCGTTGTCGGATCACATCGCCTTCCTTGTGCTCCTCGGACGGGCGGGATGGCCCCTCGAGCCTCTCCCGGAAACGATGCTTCCCTGTGCCTCGACCTTGGCCCTTCGCGAGGCCTTGTTGGATTCCTCATCGTCCGACGAATTCGTCCGACGGATTGGGCTGGCCCTCACCTACAACGGTGGACATCAACACGACCGCATCAAGACGGAAGTGGTGCTTGCACGCAAGGAACTGACCATCAGGCTGTTGGAGGATGGAAGGCTTCCGATGGCGGCTTTGCCTTCCGTTCTTTGGTATCAGGAGGCTTTGCCCCGTTGGCGGACGGCTTTGCACGAGGCTGGGGGGGGTGACGAAGACGCGGTTAGCGCCCTTCTCGAGAGTTGGGCGGGCCGCGAAACAGAGGTCTGGGAATGCTTGTCATTGTTGCGGGCCTTGAAGCAAGTCTTGGACGACCAAAGCGCCTCGGGCCGCTCATGGTTGATCCAGGCTCACCGCCACGACATCACGAGCCTAATCGAAGCCGCAGGGCCGGATGCCTGCATGAACGCGCCCCCTTGAAGGGAAAGAAGCGGGCGATGCAGGATTCGAACCCACGTCTCCGGCTCCGAAGGCCGGAAGGATATCCAGACTACCCTAATCGCCCTGTGGCCATGGGTAACGGCCACCCCTCTTGAAGAAGGAGGGTGGAACGCTAAGCACGTGGCCCTCCGATTGCCGTGCGTGACCGCGTCTTGTTCGCGGTGCTGCCGCGACACGACGATGCCGGTCACGCGCGAGGAAGCCGCCAAAATCACTCGTCGCACCGGCAAGGGCATTGAGGCGTTCACGTGGGAAAACGAGCAAGGCGTGCTGACCTTGCTGAATGACGCCACCACGCGGGCCTGCACCTTCTTGCTGACCGATTCGGCTGAAGCGCATGCGCCTGGCTTGTGCAGCATCTACGAGTTCCGCCCTAAAGGCTGCCAAATGTATCCCGTCGTGCTCAACGAGGACGATCGTGCGGTCCTGGACGAGGCCTGTCCACATCCGGATGGCTTTGATGCACCGAGTGAGGACGACGCCATGGCGCTGCTCAACTTGGAGGAGCGCATGTTGCGTGGAGGATGAGCCGGGCAAGGCTTCCATGCACGCGAACCGACCATCGTTCTGCAGCGAGCTCCCACGGGGAGGCTTCGAACAGGTTGACGACATCAGACCACGCTCCATGGAGCGGCTCCACTTCGGTGGAGCCGAGAACGGACCCGTCTTCCTCCATGGCGAAGGGCTTCACTGGAAGGATCAGGCAACAGCCTGCTCCTTGCTGGCCGACGACCTCAGCCGCACTCGCCAGCACCCGAGCGAGCAAGTCCCACGGCCCGTGGGAGCCGTGTGAATTCCGTCCGTAGGGTGGATCGAGCACGAGGCCGGCGATGCGGCCTTGGGCTGATTCGGGCAAGGAGGTCGGCAAGGCGGTGGCGTCGCCAAGGACCACAGAAGCGCGGCGTGCACGTCCTTCGAGCGCCCACTCGAGGTTGGCTGAAGCGCCGTCCACCATCATCGGATCGAGGTCCATCGCGACCGTGTCGTGACCCATCAAAGCCGCTTCAATGAGGAAACCGCCTGTTCCGGTCATCGCGTCCAGCACGACGCCATCGCGTGAGCCGAGGGCGAGGTTGACCGCTGTTCGAGCAAGATGCGGGTCGAGGCTGACGGGGCGGAAGAAGGGGCGCTCTCCGGCCCGGCGGGCGCCAATGCCATGCCGCTCTGTTCGCGTCACGTCCCAGCCCCACCCGACATGCTGAGAGGTGGCGTCGAGGAAGACGCACAGCACGTGCTCGGGTTGCTCGAGGTCGATGGTGCATCCGGCATCGTGCAGGTGCCCTCCAAGGCCTCGAGCGATGGCTTGGGTGGAGGATTCACCCATGCGCCCTCCCAGGCGTTCCACGCGCACGCACACCCGCCCGTGCTTCGGCCGAACGTGCTCAGCCAGGTGCGCGATGAGCGCTTCGTTGCTCGTCCAAGGCACAAGCCCCCCCTCATCGAGGATGGCGTCGATACCGGCCGCGACGCCCAAGTTTGCGGCATGAGCACCGACGGCCAAGCGCCCGTGACGTTCGTGGGTTTGGAAGCCCAAGGCCTGAGCTTCGGCCAAGGCCAAGGCCGTGCTTTCGCCACGAAGGACCAGCACGCTGGGCGCTTCGGGCATGCCCCTGCGAGGGGCCGAGGATTCAACGCCTTGTCGGCGGGGCGAAGAACCACAAAGGGTGGTGGCTGAGCGTTTGGTATGGGCTGCAACCTGAAGGACCTCGCGGTCAGCGAGCGCGTTCGTCTTCCTGACCTAGCAGGCAAGCGCGTGGGCATTGACGCCTTCCTGACGGCTTTTCAGTTCCTGACCACCATGCGGGACCGCTCTCCTGAGGGCGACGGGATGCCGCTTCGTGCGCCCGACGGACGCTACGTGGCGCACCTGATGGGTTTCCTCCAGCGCACCTGTGCGCTGTTGGAACACCGCATTGTTCCTGTTTACGTCTTTGATGGCCCCTCGCCTGCCCTGAAGGAAGCGGAACTGGCCGCGCGACGTGAACGGCGCCAAGAGGCCGAAGAGCAGTACGCTGCTGCACGAGCTTCCGGAGACCATCGCCTGGCTCAGAAACTGGCCGCTCGCATCATGCACTACTCGCCTGAGATGGTGCAGGAAACAAAGGACATGCTCGATCTGCTTGGCGTACCATGGGTTGGTGCTGCGGCTGAAGGTGAGGCCCAAGCCGCCGTGATGGCTCAACGCGGGCATCTTGACGTTGTGGCCACGCAGGATTGGGACGCCCTTCTCTACGGCTCACCGGTGCTGGTGCGGAACCTCATGGCAGACGGCACCAAGCGTTACGGAAGGACCGTTTATGCAGAACGAATTAATCTCGATGCGATGCGGGCAGAACTCGATTTGAGCCAGGAACAGCTGGTTGACCTCGGCATCATGATCGGCACGGATTTCCATCCCGGCATCCGCGGCGTGGGCCCCAAAACCGGCCTCAAATTGCTGCACAAACATGGCACTTTGGAAGGCGTCTGCGAGGCCAAGGGCGTCGATGTTCCTGACAACATCGCCGAGGTCCGGGCCATCTTCCACGAGCACCCCGCAAACCCCACCGAACCCGAGCAGTTGGTGCTGAAACCTGTTGACGTGGCTGGCCTGAAGCAATACCTGCAGGTGGAGCGGGCCTTCAGTCAACGTCGCATGGACGAGGCCTTCGAGAAACTGGAAAACGGCGGGCGCCTCGGCGGCGGTCAGACTTCGCTCTTCTCGTTCTGAGCTGCATCGTCACCACGGCGTCGGCGGTGCACGAGGCGTGCGCCAATCAACACCAACGGCATCAGGACGAGGAAGGCCTGGTTTGCACGCCATTTGGCACGGAAGGCCATCTGCATGGATGCGCCGTCGAAATGGTTGCATTCCCAAGCGCGTGCGCCTGAATACACGACACCCTCTCCAGCTTGGCTTTGGTACACCATGTGCAGCACTTCGTAGGCCACCGTCAGGTCAAACACGAACAGCAAAGGGAGCGTGAGGATGCATCCAAACAGCCACGGCCGGCCCACTTTGCTTGCAACAACCATGTGGGCGAGGAGCGGCAAAAATGGAAGGAAGAGCACGTAGAAGGCTCGGAACTCGGAGTGCTGCAGGATGGTGTTGCAGTAGTTGTTCGGCTGAAAGGAGATCATCAGCAGAGCGAAGGCCAACACCGGGGTGACCACGAGAAGGTGGAACCAAGGCAGCGCAGCGGGCATGCGGTCCTGACGATCCAGCCAAACCATCGCGCCAGGGAGCGTGAACAGGGCCACGGCGAACAGGATGTTGACGGCCAACATCGGTGTCGGAAGCACCGTCAGCACGCCAACGAGGGCGAGTCCTTGGCCTCCAGCCATGCGTCGATGACAACCGGACCTGTCGATGAATCAACCGGTTTCTGCCCTCCTGGTGTCGATTTGGAGCCACGCTTATCTCATCAGGGCGCAACCACGCCGCATGGCTTCGGATTCTACGGCCTTGGCCAGCGTGGTCAAAGTGGTTGGTCTGGTCGCGGTCCTCTTGCTTGCGGGGGTGCTCGCGAGGCGTGGCATGAAGGTCAACTACACGCGGAAAATCAACCACTTCGCGATTTTTTTCATCCCGGTTTTCGTCGACCAACAGTTTGCGTCTGAGACCTTCACCGACGTGGCGTACCTCGGCGTGAGCGCGCTCGGCACGCTCGGTTTTCTTGTGATCTTCCTTGAGCGAGTGCGCACCAAGGTCCCCGTCTTTCAGTTGATGTTCGACGGCTTCGACCGACCTGAAGACCGTCCACACACGCTGTTGTGGCTGTGGACGCAGTACGCGGTCGGCTTCGCGGTGATGGTGCCCATGATCTGGTGGTTTGGCCACCTTGGCCTTGAAGCGCTGGTCACGGTTCCCATCCTGATCAACATCGTCGGCGATGGCCTGGCTGAGCCGGTGGGCGTTCGCTTTGGGAAGCGCGAATACAGCGTCCGAGCCCTGTTTACCTCGCAGCGCTTCACCCGGACCCTCGAAGGCAGCGCATGCGTGCTGATCACGGGTATCGTGGTGCTGCTGATGCACGCCGCCTACATGACCACGCCGCAATTTGTCGCCGGCTTGTTGGTCATACCCATCGCCATGACCCTCACCGAGGCCTACTCCCCACACGCGTGGGACACACCCTTCCTCATGCTCGTCGGTTACGGCACGTTGCTTGGCGTGATGCAGCTGTGATCACGTGTGGAAGCGATGTGGACTGGCCACGTGCGGCACGCCTTCGGTTTCGATGCGCGCCCCAGTGGCCTTGGCTTGCGCATCGTCGAGTGCTTCGAGGATGCGGTTCACCGGCGCGCACGGCACGCCGACCAAGCGTGCTTCGACCTCGGTCCGCGTCAGGTGAGCCACGGCGTTTGCGACGCACGCCTCAACCCGGTCACGGTCGGTGACGCGGCCAGGATTCGTGCTCCATTCGGCGTCCTCAGGGAGGGTCAATTCCAGCGCAGCAACCAATTTCGCCCATTGGCCATCGGAACCGACCGCGATGGCGACCTCGCCATCGGCCGCTTGGAAGGCGCGGTAGGGCACGAGGTTCGGATGAGCGGTGCCCATCCGGCCGGGGTTGGTGCCACCCACCAGGGCGTTCTGGGCCTGATTGATGAGCAGGTCAAGTGCGCAGTCCCACAACGACAAGGTCAGTCGTGAACCCACGCCCTCGCGTTCTCGACGGAACAAGGCGGCGAGCACCGCTGCCCCGGCGTGCAATCCAGTGACGACGTCGATGACCGCCACGCCGACCTTTGCGGGCCCGCCTTCAGCGTCGCCGGTGATGCCCATCAGCCCACTGCGGGCCTGCATGGCAAGGTCGTATCCGCCCTCGTCTCGACGTGGTCCGTCGTTGCCGTAGGCCGTGATGCTGCAGACCACGGCCCGCTCAGGCCACGGCGCGAACCACGCGTCGGCGCGGCCGGGGCGGAAGTTCTCGAGGATGACGTCCGCGTTTGCGACCAAGCGTCGGACGTCCTCGAGGTCCTCCTCCCTGCGCAGGTCCCTGCGGATGACCTGCTTGCCGAGGTTCACCGAGGTCCAGTACGCCGCGACTTCGTCGCCGCCCACTTCGGTGAAGGGCGGGCCCCAGCCCCGCGTGTCGTCCCCCCACGGGGCTTCGACGCGCAGCACGTCAGCCCCAAGGTCCTGCAGCAGTTTGGCCGCGTAGGGCCCAGCCAAGACGCGGGACAGGTCGAGGACGCGCACGCCTTCGAGGGGTCGGAACATGCCCGCACCTTGAGCCGAGGGCGCATGAAGGCTCGCCGAGCCCCGTGCGGACCCCAACCGTCAAGCGAGCCGGAGGCAGCCACGGGACGTGGAGCAGCGTGGCCGCCTGTGGCTTGTCGCGGGCATCGTGCTCGTCATCGTCGCGGTGCTAAGCAACGCTCCGGGTCTAGACACCACGTTGCTTCTGTCTGTGGATGAGGACGGCCAAGCGCCGTGGGGCTCGGCAAGGACTGCGGATCCGTTGGCCAGCGACCCAAACAGCAGCACAGAACTGACGCAGGCCGCGTGGCTGGACCCACTCGGCCTCGGTTTGCTTGGTGTGCGCTTGGTCGGCCTTGCCTCGCTCGCCGTCCTGGCGTGGGCCTTGGGCAGCCTGCCACGATGGCGCGACCCCGATGCGTCGTGGTCACCGTGGTTGGCGTGCATTGTCTTGCTTCATCCTGGCATGCTTTTCGCGATTGGGCGTGGCTACAGCGAGCCGCTTGGGGCCTTGCTCGGTGGCGTGATGCTCATGGCCCCGTTCCATCCGGCGTTGTTCGGACGCATCCGCTCGGGGGCACCTCGCGACGGTGTCGCCATGCTTGCCATCGCCGTCGCGGTCAGCATCAGCACCGCGGCCGCCGCCGCCCTCCTCGCGCTCAAGGGCCTGAATCCGTGGTGGTCCGTGGGCTGGGCGGTGCTGCTCATCGCGTGGTGCGATCCGTTCGACCTCGCGGATTGGAGCGCCATCGATGCCACAAGGCGTGGTGCTGTCGGCTGGTTCGGGCTCGCCGTGGTGCTCGGTTTGGTCGTCGCGGGTCTGCTGGGCGTCGGTAGCGTGAGCGAAGCCCGTGGTGGATGGTGGTGGTGGAGCTTCCTGCCCTTTGCGGTCTTCGACGTGCTCGGCCTCTACCTGCTGGTGGGCGCTGGGCTCTGGGCTTTCCTCGGGAAGGACGCCATGGCCTTCACCAAGGCCGAGGGCGCCATGGAACTGCTCGTGGTGTGTGGTGTTCTCGTGGGCCTGCTTTCGGCCTATGTCGCGGCCTTGTGGGCCGTTGAGGGCCAAGCGTGGGACCTTGCCTGGTGGAAGACGATGGTCGTGCTTGGCAACAACGGAAGGCACGGCATGGTGCTGCTTCCTGCTGCGGTGTGGCTGATCGTGCATCTTCAGGGCCAGGCTCCGCTTCCCACCGAACGCG
>MDTD01167820.1_pt1 | contig 10983 bp, 11 predicted proteins | sample 811221 | NCBI WGS metagenome assembly MDTD01 (sample SAMN05326646, study PRJNA326480) | marine metagenome | isolation source: seawater | place: Pacific Ocean: South West | collected 2011
AATGTTTAACATATCAAAATTAAATTTTTCAGTTTCAATTTCAGGACCATCAATGATTTCAAAACCAAATGAAACTAAAAGGTTCAATATTGAATCCTTCATGTGATTAATTGGGTGAATTGCACCTGAGTCCCTTTTTATTTCGGGAACTAAAATGTCTTTATTGGATGACATTTTTGGGTGACATATTTAGCTAGTTGCAGTTTTTACAATCTTTTCAAAAGTTGCACTATCTTTAACGGCGATATCAGATAATATTTTTCTATCCAGAGTTATATTCTTTTTTGACATTGAATTAATTAGAATTGAATACGATACTCCAAGTTCTCTTGCTCCAGCATTTATTCTAGAAATCCAAAGATTCCTAAATGCTCTTTTTTTATTCTTTCTATCCCTAAATGCGTATTGAAGAGATTTAATATTAGATTGTTTTGCAGTTTTATATAACCTACTTCTAGCACCATAATGACCTTTAGTAGAGCTTAGCACTTTTTTATGCTTTGCTTTTGCTGTTACTGATTTAGTTGTTCTTGGCATAATTATTTTCTTATTAAGCTTGAGGCCATCTTGAGCACAGTCCCAGAAAGCTTGTTAAGACCCCTGTTATGTCTTTTTCTTTTTGTAGATTGTTTTGTAAGAATATGATTTCTATTAGCACTTCTACTTTTAAGAGATGAGCCCGTCTTTTTAAAACGCTTAGCGGCTCCCGAATGTGTTTTTAATTTATATCCCATATTATTTTTTATTCTGCTTATTCTTTTTTAAAGGTGACAAAACCATCAACAATTGCCTTCCTTCCAATGAAGGCTCCTGATCAACTTGAGCAATTTCAACCAATTCATCTCTAAGTTTATTTAATAGGTTAAGGCCCATTTCACTGTTAAGTATTTCTCTTCCTCTAAATCGGACGGTTATTTTAGTCTTATCTCCATCAAGAATAAAGCTTTTAATCTTTTTTAATTTTATATTATAGTCACCGACATCTGTTGTAGGTCTAAATTTAATCTCTTTAGTAGTATTTCGTTTAATTCTTACTTTTGAAGATGAAAAGCTCTTTTTTTTATCAAAAAGATGTTTTCCATAATCAAGAAGTTTACATACTATTGGATTTGCATCTGAAGGTGATACTTGAACCAAATCTAAAGATGCACTATTTGCTGCTTCCAAGGCATCTACAATAGAGACAATTCCTTTTTTTTCTCCCTGACTATCTATCAACATTACCTCACTGGCCCTAATCATTTGATTAATAGGAGTATTTTGTTTTTTTGGATTAGTTATGGGATATACCTGCTAGGAGTAATAAGTTAAATGCATTAATTTATTGCCAATGAACAAAATGGAATTAAAGAATAAAGAGTGAACAAATCATAATTTAGTGGAAATTTTATACTAAATATTGAAATTCGCAAATATTTTATGCCTGCAAAAAATAATGAACCCACTCATCATTTTTAAATTGGAATACTTGTCTTTTATTTACTCTTGACTCATGTCCCTCCCAAAATTCAAAATAGTATGGAGTAAATGTATAGCCACCCCAGTAATCAGGACATTCACTAAGATTATTTTTTTTTAAAGACATTTCGTATTTATCAATCAGATCTTCATAAGATGCTATTTTCTTTGACTGATCTGATGCAATAGCAAGGGCATTTTTTCTTTCATCCCTCTTAGAAAAGTAATTTTGATTAAATTCGTTAGTGGTTTTTTTAATAAGTCCTTTCATCCTAATTTGGACATTTACGCTATTCCAATATATTAATGCAGTAATTTGATTATGTGCATTAAACTCTTTCGATTTGGGTGAATTGTAGTTTGAAAAAAAAATAAATTCCTTATTATTTATAAACTTTAGATTAACAAATCTAGCATTAACTTCTTTATTATTTGGTGAGTATGACGAAATACATATAGCCTCAATATTTTTTTGTTTGGCATTTAAAGATTGATCATATTTTTCCTTGAAAACCAAATATGGGATTTCTTGACTTAAGTTATCAAATTGAATCATACGAAGCTTAAATTTATCTATTTCTTATAAGTCTTAATAAACTTCCAACTCCATACTTTGGAGAAGGATCAAAAAAATGAGCAAGTAAAGTCAATCTATAGCTTTTACAGTTGGAGGAAACTGGATAATTTGTATGTAATGTAGTATTTCCTATAAAAAGTAATGGCTCATAATCTCGAAAATTATCAATTTTTTGTTCTGAATTCAAAGAAAATTTTTCTAAACCCTCTTTTGATGCATACTTTTTGTAATATGCTTTTCCAATAAAATTACTAATTTCATTTTTAGGTGCTTTTCTAGCATTTGGAAAGTACATAAGCTCTCCTGCAGCGCCAAATTCTTCAACATCAGGTATTTTGATAGGCAAAACCATTGTAAAAAGATGTGAATCGAAATGTGCTCTAAACATTTCTTTTGAGTTTCCAGGCTCAACTTTTCTTGCAACATGGTATTGATTAGAAACATCTCCACTATAATTAAACTTATTTTTTGCAATATCTAGTAGTTTTGGTACTAAATAATTATTCAATTCAAGACTATCTAAAAATTTCTTATGAGCTGTTCCCAGCTCTTTAAATGTTAATGAGCCCATTTCATTTGAGATATCATTAGCTAAAATATCAATACCAAAATTTTTTAATGATGGTAGCTTTACAAAGCCATGTTCAAGAAGTTGATCGAGAATGTTATCTATATTATTCCAATATTCTTTTGTATTCATTTTTGAATTAAATTTATTTGCGATTTTAATATAATAAACTGCACATTAAAACACATCAACATTATAAAAATTATAAACTGTGGCCCCATAAATTAAGTTAAAATTTTTAGATGTTCATTATTCTAAGCATATCTTCGTTTACCTTGCGTACATCGAATTTTTTTTCAACAATTTTTCTGCTTTGTTTTCCCATGATTTGAATTTTATCTTTATTATTAACAAACCAAATCATTTTATCAGCCAACCTGTTAATGGATCCAACTGGAACCATAAACCCATTTATTCCTTCATCTACAGTCTCTTTGCAACCTGATGCATTGGTAGTAAGTATTGGGCGGCCCATTGACATAGCTTCTAATGTGCTGCGAGGTAGTCCCTCGTGATGAGAAGGCAAAACATATACATGACATGCTTTAATATAAGGCCTGACATCTTTAGTTGATCCATTGTAATTAACATAATTTGACCAGCTTTTAATCTCTTCTAAAGGTATTGCATCCATTGAGGCATCTTCAGCTCCTATAAGCTCAAATTTAATATTTGGAAATTTCTCTTTTACAATTTTTGCTGCAGCAGCATATTCACGCAGACCTTTCTCACCAAGTAAGCGAGCAACTAATAAAAAACTTACATCAGTTTCTGGCAGTTTTGTATAACTATATTTATTAATATCGACACCGGATCCATTAACAATAAAAGTCTTTGATTCAGAGATAATATTTTTTTCTATAAAAAGATCTCTGTTGTCTTTATTTTGAAAAATGATTGCTTTTGAATTTTTTAATGAGACTTTATATAAAAAAGATACTAGTCTTGTTAAAAGTCTTCTTTTAAAAGATTTGCCCTGAAAAGCAAAACCAAGTCCTGTTATTAGAGCGTAAAACGGTATTTTACTTAACCATGCTGAAATTCCACCCCATATTACTAATTTGATACCATGAGCAAGAATTAGATCTGGTTTATGTTTTCTATATAAACTATATAAATTCATAAGCGTTCTAACATCACCTATAAGATTTAAACCATGCCTATTAAGGTAAATTGGTTGATATGTAACACCTAAGTTTTTCATATGTATCTTTGAGTCATTATCAAGAGAGGAAGATGATGCTATGACTTTATAATTTTTTTTTAGAATATCTTTTATTAGGTCAGATCTGAAATTTAATAAGTCATTTGGGACTGTTCCTAGAATTACTATTTTCATTTTTTATTGCATTGTGAGATAAAGGTAACTTTTTAAAAAATATTTATTTTGCATTCCCTGTTATTTATTTCTTAAAGCCAACTGCAACCCAAAATGGTTTTGATTCTGAAAATTCAATATTTCCTAGTCCAGCATTCTTCATCATATCTTCTATTTCTTTTCGCGTGAATCGCTGTTCAAGTCTAGTGCCAAATCGATCCAGTGCATCTGTTCTCATAGTATAAAAACTTAAGTTCTTATAAGAACTTAATGGAAAATTACTTACATTTAAATTTAGTTTGTCTAATAAGAATGCTGTTCGAGCTAATGGAAAATAGACGAAAAAAGCTATAATTTGACTTAAAATATATCTTAACCTATACGGTAATTTAGATATTACTTTTCTAATTAAATCACTAACTGACCATATAAACCTAAACCATAATGGACGGTTATCAAAACGATAATATAGATAAACTAGAAAAGGTGCTCCTTTTTTTAGCTTTTGTACACATTGTTTGATTCCTAAGGCAGTATCAGGAACATGATGCAGAACTCCAAGAGAGTATCCAAAATCCATAGAATTATCTTCAAGAGATATTTCATCTACAGTTGCATCATCAAACTCACAGTTATCAAAATCTGATAAATTCTTTTTTGCTATCTCGAGAGCGCTGCTAGGGTCAATACATATTAGCTTTTTAACTCGTGGTGCGACTGACTTTGCCCACCTGCCAGTACCACAGCCTAAGTCAAATCCAATAGAATCTTTGGAAATATCTTTCCAAGGAAATACAGAAAAATATTCGTCAAATAATAATTGTTGTTCTGAGTCTGGTAACTCTGATTGATCAAACCTAGACCATTCATCACCAAATCCATCTACAGTCTTTTTGTCTTGATTTTCCATTTAACCCTATTATAAAGAAAGATATTTATTATGACTTAATTTCATTATTAGAGAAATCATAAGAGTAATCTGAACTAATCAGCTGAATTAATATACCAGCCTATTGCCTCGTCTAGACCCTCAGATATTTTATATTTTGGCTGATAATCTAATAGGTTTTGTGCTTTTTCAATACTCGCTTGTGAGTGCCTAACATCGCCAGGTCTAAAATCTTTATATATAGGTTTTTTACTCTTTAATCCTTTTACTTTCTGCATAATTTTTTCTTCGATCATTTTATATAATTCATTAAGGCTAGTCCTATCATTAAGAGCAACGTTATAAACTTGATTAGTAGCTTCATCATTATTAGTCATAGCTGCCAAAAGATTTATTTGAACTGCATTATCGATATAGCAAAAGTCTCTGCTAGTTTCCCCATCGCCATTTATGTAGACTTCATTCTTATTTAATATAGATGCTACCCATTTTGGGATCACTGCTGCATATGCTCCATTAGGATCTTGTCTTTTACCAAAAATATTAAAATATCTTAAACCAATGGTTTTAAAATCATAATTATTTGCAAAAACATTAGCATAAAGCTCATTTACTAATTTTGTTACAGCATAAGGACTTAAGGGATTGCCAATCATATGCTCTATTTTTGGAAGATCAGTGTTATCTCCATATGAGGAACTTGATGCAGCATAAACAAATCGCTTAACTTTCGCATCTCTACTTGCAACTAGCATATTAATAAAGCCATCGATGTTTGCCTCATTAGTTCCAATTGGATCTTGAATTGACCGAGGCACCGAACCAAGCGCCGCTTGGTGTAAAACATAGTCAACACCATCACATGCTTTGTTGCAATCATTTAAGCTTCTTATATCTCCATTAATAAAACTAAAGTTATTACTTAAATCTTTGCCGGCAAGCTCATTGGCATCATATATTGCTTGATCAATATTATGTTGATAGCCTGTATCAAAGCTATCTAATCCAACTACCTTTTGATTTAGGATTAACAACTTTTCAAGCAAGTTAGATCCAATAAATCCTGCGACTCCAGTTATCAACCAAGTATGCTGATTATCTTTTAAATATTCTTCATATTTTTTATATTTATCCATTTATAATCGTCCATCTACCTCGTCTGGGCCAAGTAAATACTTGATATCATAAATTACATGATTATCTTTGCCAAAGGCCTTAATGTGATCTAATGACAAAGCCTTAAATAAATCATGTGCCACTGCCAACACTATTGCGTCATATCTATGCTTTGACGGATCATCAATCAGATCAAGATTGTATTCATTAATGGCTTCCTTTTTATTTACCCATGGATCATATACATCAACAGTACAATGAAAACTTTTTAATTCTTCAATTAAATCAACAACTTTTGTATTTCTTATATCTGGACAATTTTCTTTAAACGATAAGCCCATTACTAATATTTTAGCGCCTTCAATAGTAATATTTTTTTTTCTCATCAAATTTGAAATTTGTTCAGCTACAAAAAATCCCATATTGTCATTTATTTTTCGTCCAGCAAGGATCATTTCTGGGTTATAACCGACCTCTAATGACTTATATGTAAGATAATATGGATCAACTCCGATACAGTGACCGCCTACAAGACCAGGTCTAAATGGAAGAAAGTTCCATTTTGTTCCTGCTGCCTCAAGTACTGATTCAGTATCTATATTTAGCTTGTCAAAAATAAGTGATAATTCATTTATCAATGCAATATTGACATCTCTTTGAGTATTTTCAATTACTTTTGCAGCCTCTGCAATTTTTATACTCTTTGCCTTATGAGTGCCCTCTGAAATAATCTCTTTGTATAGTTCGTCAACTTCTGTTGCTACCTCAGCAGTTGAACCTGATGTAACTTTTTTTATAGTTGATATGCGGTGTTCTTTATCTCCAGGATTAATTCGCTCAGGAGAATACCCACAATAAAAATCCTTATTAAAGGACAGACCAGATTGTTTTTCAAGAATAGGAACACACACTTCTTCAGTGGCTCCAGGATATACAGTAGATTCATAAATAACTAAATCTCCCTTTTTAAGAATAGATCCGATAGTTTGACTAGCCTTTTCTAATGGTTTTAAATTTGGCTTTTTATCTTTATTAATTGGTGTTGGGACAGTAATTATAAAAATTTTACAATCTTTTAAATCCTCTAGATCAAATGTATAGCTTAAGTTAAGTGCTTCAGATAATTCTAGATTTGTTGTTTCTAGAGTTTTATCTATTCCTTTTCTTAGTTCTATAATCCTGTTTTCATTAGTATCAAATCCTATAACGGTTCTTTTTTTACCAAATTCTACTGCTAAAGGTAGACCGACATAACCTAAACCAACAACTGCTATTGATGAATCACTATATTGCATAAGCTTTCCTCATAAAATTAATTCTTTTCAAGCCATGCTTGAAACATCAAAACATTCCATAGTTGATGATGCCAGTTTTGCTTCCCACTTTTATGTTCTAACCATTTACTTCGCACAAATTCTACATTAAAAAAACCTTCTTGATGTAATCGATTTTCGTCTAACAAAGATTCAGCCCAATCATTTAATGGTCCACGAAGCCAATCAGCTAGTGGGACAGCGAATCCCATTTTTGGTCTTTCAACTAAATTTTTTGGAACATGTTTATATAAAACTTCTCTAAGTAACCATTTCGAAACACCATTACGAATTTTAAATTCCATCGGTAAAGATGCTGAAAATTTAATTACATCAGGATCTAAAAATGGAACTCTTGTTTCAAGGGAAACTGCCATTGCAGCTCTGTCAACTTTGGTTAATATATCTGTAGGTAAGTATGTTATTAGATCATAAGCCATCATCTTTTCAATAGAATCTAAATCTACAAAGAGCTCATTATCATCGTTAAACTTTGTTTTATATTCTTTTGAGTTTATTAACCAATCAGAAGGATTTTGAATTTGTGAAACTAATTTAAAATGCAGATCTCTTATAGTTTCAGATGATAAAACATTAGCAGCTTTATGCAATTTATGGCCAATTTCTGAATATTGTCGACTCATAAACCAGCCTAACAAATTATTCCATTTCTCCTCAGAAACGCTAAATATAGTTTTAGATAAAAGTTTTCTAATTAAGGCAGGTGATTTTAATATTTTGCTAAACATTTTTTTAGTTACTACATAACGATTATAGCCACCAAAAAGTTCATCACCGGCATCGCCAGAGAGAGCAACTGTAACTTTTTGTTTTGCAAATTGTGAAACTAAGAATGTTGGAATTTGAGAAGAATCAGCAAAAGGTTCATCATATATGTGTGGCAACCTAGGAATAACATTTAATGCATCTTGTTCAGTAACATATTTTTCAAAGTGGTTTGTACCTAAGTACTTGGCAACCATTCCAGCATGTTTGGCCTCATCAAAATCTTTTGAATTAAAACCAATTGTAAATGTGTTAATTTGTGAATCAGAAATTGATTTCATTAATGCAACAATTGTGCTTGAGTCTATACCACCAGATAAAAAAGCCCCCAATGGAACATCGGATTGCATTTGCGACGATACTGCACTTGATAAAATACTTTCAAGTTGAATAACAGCCTCTGATTGAGTTCCAGAAAATTGATTCAAATTTTCTTTTTTAAGAACTTCTTCAATTGACCAAAAGTTTTGCTTTGTAATCCTTTTTGATTTTGTATTAAATTTAATTATTTGACCTGGCTCTAATTTAAAAATGTCTTCATATATTGAATGTGGTGCAGGTATTGAGTTAAATCTTAAAAATAGTGCGAGAGAGCTTCTATCTATTTGATTTGTAAATTCAGGAAATTTTTTTAATGCTTTTAACTCTGATGCAAAAACAAATTGCTCATTGACCCATCCATAGTAAAGAGGTTTTTCACCAATTCTGTCACATGCCAATGATAAGTTACTGGAATTCTTATCCCATAAAGCTATCGAAAACATCCCTTTAACTTTTGTAAGGGTTTCCTCAAATCCCCATTCCTCAATTGCTGCTAAAAGAGTTTCAGTATCTGAATGACCAGCCCAATCTCTTTTAGTGATTGATTCTAGCTCTGAACGAAGATCTTTGTGATTATAAATCTCTCCATTAAAAACTATCGTATTATTCTTAGAAATAGAGTGCATTGGCTGATGACCAGCATAACTTAAATCAAGAATTGATAATCTAGCATGTGCAAAGCCAATAGATTTCTCCTTATCGAACCATATTCCACTATCGTCAGGGCCACGATGATTTAATACCTCTGCCATTTCAGTAAGGCATTTTTCAGGATTTACAGTTTCTCCCACATAACCAGCTATCCCACACATTTAAGACATTTTTCCTTTAATAAAATACTGTATATAAAAATTGTAGATCCTTTAAGTTTAGAAACTTTACTTTAAGATTAAACAAATTTGACTCCAAATTTCAAAACTTATTTCCCTTGCTCAAAATAAACCTACCGTGTTTTAAATATAATTCGTAAGCCATACCTACAATCACAATAACAATGAAAGGAAATTTATATCTAACAGCTGTTCCAAAATTATAAACAACTAGGCCATAAATCCCCAATGCAGCGAATAAGTATATCAACCACTTAAAGGTTATTTGTCTATCATATCTAGAAGTTCTTAAGAACATAAAACCTAAAAATACTAGTACCAGTATATTTTCAAAGCTTTGAATAAAGGTCAAAAAACTATCAGCTTCCCAAGGTAAAGGTTTCATTAGAAAATAAGGGGCTGACCTTAGGGCGATAACAAAAAAGTCTTCTATAGTTCTCATATGAACATAAGCATTTCGTCGACCTCCATCGTCAATAAACATATTTAGCCTACTTATATCCAAAATCTCAATTATCGTCATCAAAAATGGAGCGACTGATGCTACAACTAAAATTAAAAAAATATATCTATACTTATATATAAATGAGTCTCTTGAAAAATATAGATGGGCTAAAAAGAAAATAATCATTAAAAAAAAGTTTTGAAACTTGATTAATAATAATGGAAGAGAAACTAATATTGCTAACAGCTTTCGATTTTCTATAAAAAAAATTACTGATAAAATCATGAATAACAATACCAGTGTATCTCTTAGAGCTAGAGAGCTATAAAGGACCAAACTTGGATAAAAAACCAAAAATAATAAAGCCCAACCACGTAAATTTTTATAAGCATACAGCCAAATTATTAAAATAGTAGCAATAAGGCGATTAAAAAAACCTAAACTTTGAATTGTTTCTACATAAGGCATTGGAATTAATGCTAACATCCAACCAGAAGCCTCAACTGGAGCGCTTTCTGAAAAATTTTCTAAAGCAAGAGATCTTATACTTTGTGTAACATGATAGTATTGCCATTGATCAGGCATATAACTTGGAGAGAAAAGAACGTTATTTAGAAAAAATGGGGTGAAAGCAAGTAATCCCAAAAAGAAAGAAAGCCATAAAGGGATTAAACCAATTCTAAATGATACTAAGACTACAATCAAAATTGCTAATAAATTTGGAAAATCGTATAAAAACATTTATTTTGACCTTATATGTAAATATTCAAATAACATTTCTTAATGGTCAATTGACCATACCTCTACATATCTTGTCACCATTTTTTCAAGAGTAAAGTTTTTAGCAATTCTTTGTCGACATTCTTTTTGTCTATTTATCCATTTATCATTATCTAATTTTTTTTCATCCGCAGCTTTAATTACTGCATCAGCTAGAGATTTTGGATCTTTTGGATAGACAATCCAGCCTGTATTATCAACAATTAATGAAGCATCCCCAACATTAGTTGTAATACATGGAGTACCACATGCCATTGCCTCATTAAGAACATTTGGAAATGCCTCAGATAAAGATGAAAGCATAAATATGTCAATGCCATTCATAACAGAGGGGATATCATTCCTTATGCCCAACAAATGAACACGATCACTCAACCCATTTTCCATAATTTTTGAAACCAGTTCACTGTTATTTTTATCTAGATTCTTTCCAACAAGCACAGCGGTAAAATTAAAATGTTTTTTATGTAAAAAAGTTAGTGCTTCTATTAAACTATTTTGATCTTTTAAAGGATCATAGCTTCCAACATGGCCAATTACAAAAGCATCTTCAGAGACATTTAATTCTCTTAGAAATGTTTC
>MDTD01044929.1_pt1 | contig 10982 bp, 10 predicted proteins | sample 811221 | NCBI WGS metagenome assembly MDTD01 (sample SAMN05326646, study PRJNA326480) | marine metagenome | isolation source: seawater | place: Pacific Ocean: South West | collected 2011
CTGCCCCTGATTATGACCGGGCCGGTCTGGTCGCTTGTCTGGCCGAGCTGAAACAAACCTATCAGCTGGATATTTATCTGGAACCGGGCACCGCGATTGCCTTTGATGCGGGCATTCTGGTGGGCGAGGTTCTGGATGTTATGGATAATGACGGGCCGGTTGCTATCCTTGATATTTCGGCCACCTGTCATATGCCGGATGTGCTGGAAGCCCCGTACCGGCCGGGCCTGCTGGTAGAACCTGATACCGGCCCTCTGGTGCGCTTGGGCGGGCCCAGCTGCCTTGCCGGCGACGTTATTGGTGATTACCGGTTTGACCGGCTGCCGGTCCCGGGCCAGCGTCTGGCCTTTTTGGATCAGGCGCATTATTCGATGGTGAAGACGACCATGTTCAATGGTGTGCCTCTGCCTGCTCTGGCGTTGTGGGACAGCCGCACAGATGATCTCTCACTGGTGCGCGAATTCTCCTATGCTGATTTTGAAAGCAGATTGTCATGACTGACCGCTCCCCCCCTCTCTTGAGCCAGTTTTTAGGAGAGGAATTATCCGCTGCTGAAAATGACCTTGATAAGGCCTTGTTTGAGGTGATTTGCTGCGGGCTGGAAAAAACCGTTTCTTATGGCACAGGAACGAGCGCAGGACCGGCGGCCATTATCGCCGCCAGCCATCAGCTGGAACGCCTGATAGACGGGGGTGAGCCGTGCCGCCACGGGCTGTTCACCCATCCAGAGATAGACACATCCGGCCCGATTGAACAGGTACTGGATGCTGTGCGCCAACAGGTTGCGGGCTGCCTGTCGCGTGGTCATATTCCGGTGACCCTCGGCGGCGAGCACAGCCTGACATTCGGCGCGATGATGGGCATCAAGGACAGCCTTGGAGCCCCGTTCGGAATTCTGCAGATCGATGCCCATGCTGATTTGCGCGCTGCCTATCAGGGCCAGCCGCATTCTCATGCCAGCGTGATGCATCTCTGTGCTGAGGCGGGCATCCCGATTTATCAGCTTGGCGTCAGGGCGTTCTGTGCTGAAGAGGCAGAGATGCGCACCCGTTATGGCATCGGCTATCGTGATGCGGGCGAGCTAGTCCGCCAGCAGAGAACAGAGCTCACTCTGCCAGATGAATTTCCGGATCAGATTTATATCAGCTTTGATCTGGACGGGCTTGACCCGTCTGTTTTGCCGGCCACAGGCACACCTGTTCCGGGCGGCCTTGGCTTTTATCAGGCCGTTGATTTGGTCAGTTCGGCCTGTACCGGTCGCCGTATTGTCGGTCTGGATGTGGTTGAACTGGCCCCGTCACCTGCGCATCCGGCAAGCGATTTTGCGGCCGCGCTTATCACCTATCATCTGATCGCCATTGCGGCACGGGGCCGCTAGCGGCTGATCATCAGTCCGGAAGCGCGGCGATTTTCTGTTGCAGCATCTTTGTCAGCTCTGCATCCGGGGGCAGGGTGGCCAGCAAAGCGGCCCAGCTGGTCCGGGCCAGGTCAAACCGGCCTTCACTCATCGCATAATGACCTCTGAAAAACAGCCCTTGCGGGCTGGTCTGGGCGGCGGGCGCAAGCTGGTCCAGCAGGCTGCCGATCCGCCCGGCGTAAATCTCGCTCTGCCCGGACTGCAGGATCACTTCTGCCAGATAAATCACCAGCTGATCATCTGCTAAATCAAGGGCGGCAGCGGTGAACAGGGCGTCAATCTGTTCTGGAACACGGCCCAGAACCTTATAAGATCTGGCCAGCCTCAGCCAGCCTTCCCTGTCCTCAGGATCATCCTTAAGCCGGGCGGCAAGCCCGTCGACCATCTGTTCGATCATCTCCTGCTGCTGGTCTTCCGGCAGGTCGGCAAGCTCTGTCTGCGCACCGTCTGCGCGGGCGGCGGCAAAATCAGGCCGCTTCAGATTGCCCTCTTCTGCGGCGCGCCCGATATTTTCTTCCAGCGTCGCCAGCCACGGGGCATTTGCCGCAGATAATGTGTACAAATACATCCATCTGTCGATAGCCAGCTGAAACTCTTCATCCTGATAGGCGGCCAGACCATTCAGGAACAAGGCCCGCGGCTCATCAGGGCTTTGCTTCAGAATCTCATCGATCAGCTGACGGGCCGGAACCGTGACCTGGCCACCAGCCGCCCGGCTCATCGCCTCAGCGATCATGGCCTTAATCTCTGGTGCCCCCTCTGTCAGCTCAAGGGCCGCAGATAAAGCCTTTATTTCTGTCTGTGCATCACCGCGTCTGGCCGCGGTCAGGGCCAGCTGCAGCCAGGCGTCAAGATTATCCGGCTGGTCTGTTGCGGCCTGTTGGGCGGCTGTGAAGGCGGCGTCCAGCTCGGCGGTCTGGGCGCTGGCCTCCGCCTGCTTCTCGGCCAGCTCGGCTGTGCGCTTAACCAGGGGCTGGTCAGGCAGGTCAGGCCGGCCAAACAGCGTATATAACAGCCCTGCTGCCCCCAGCACCACCACCCCTACCCCGAGAATATATCCCACCGGCAGGCCAGCTGACAGCGGTTCGGCCTCACCCTCTTCACTGATCTCTGTTCCGGGCTGAAGCTCTGCCGGGCCGGCCGGGCGGCGCAGGCCGTGCCCGATGATCACCGCCCCGCCCAGCAGGATCAGCACCGGGGCCAGCCATAATAGCCAGGTCTGTGTGGATACAGGCGGCTTCAGCAGCACATAATCGCCATAAGTCTCCTGAATAGAGGCCAGAATTTCAGCATCACTTGCCCCGGTTTGCAGGCGCGCCCGCACCTCACGGCGCAAATCCTTGGCCAGATCAGCATCAGAATCATCAATGGACTGGTTCTGGCAGACCAGACAGCGCAGCTGTTTTGACAAGGCCCTTGCCCTGTCTTCGAGCAGGGGATCATCAAGCCGTTCTTCTGCGGTCAGGGCATATGCATTAGGGGCCAGAACACCGCCAGCCCCCGCCATCAGCATCCCGGCCACCAGCCCAAGACAGATCAGCCGGGTCAACTGGCCAAACTGCTCAGCCGCCCGGCTCATCGGGCACCTGCGATGGCAGGCAGGATCAGCTGCTCCATCACGCTTTTGTCAATCGGTCCGGCATGGCGCAACATAATCTTGCCGCTCCGGTCAATCAGATAGGTTTCCGGCACCCCATACAGCCCCCAAGCCAGCCCGGTCCGCCCGTCAGCATCCATCCCGATCTGGCGGAACGGGTTGCCATATTGCTGCAGGAAGCTGGTGGTATCGTCCGGCTTGTCCTTATAGGCAATCCCGATAATCGGCAGCGTCTTGCTGAGCTGTTCCAGGGCCGGGGCCTCCGCCCGGCAGGGCGCACACCAGCTGGCAAAGAAATTGATCGCGATCACCTCACCGGAAAAGGCGGAAAAATCCAAAAATTCTGATGCCTCAGACAACAGCGCCAGTTCGGTCTGCGGCGGCGGCTTGCCGATCAGCACAGACGGCAGCTGGGTGATGTCACGGGTGCCGGACAGCGTGCTGAACAGCGCAATACCAGATATAACCAGCAGCACAGCAAAGCCGAATAAGGGCAGAATAAAAGACAGCCGTGGAGAAAATTTGGCCATCTTCTTACGCCTCCACACGGGTCTGGAGGCCGCGCGGCCGGGTGAAAATCGCGGTCAGCGCGCCAATGGCCATGAACACAGCCCCCAGCCAGATAAAGCTGACCAAAGGTTTATGATACAGCCGCAGCGTATAGCCTGACGCAGCATCACCATCACCCAGAACCATATAATCATCACCGGCCAGGCGGGTGCGGATGGCGGCTTCTGTGGTGGTTTGCCGGGCGGCGGGATAGAACCGTTTTTCAGGTGCCATCACGCTGACCAGCCGGCCATTCTCGCTCAGCTCAATAATCGCGGTTTTGGTCTGATAATTTGGCCCCTGCCGGGCTTCAATACCGGTAAAGGTGGCTGTCCGGCCTGCCAGCATGATGGTGTCTCCGGGTTTGGCCCGTGTGATCACTTCGGACTGAAACAGCCCTTCACCCAGCGCCCCGGCCAGAAACACGACCATGCCGAAATGCGCAATCCACATACCCCAGACCGGGCCGGTGATGGTCTTCAGCCGTGCTTTCACAGAACCGGTCTGCAACGGTTTCAGTCGGGCTGTGAGATCACCGATGATGGACAGGGCCAGCCAGCCGATAAGCGCAAGACCGGCCAGCGCAGCTGCAGACAGCCCTGCGCTCAGCGCGGCCCCGGCCACAAGCGCCAGGCCCGCCCCGATGCCTCCGGCAATAAGGGCGGTGCGGGCTGACGGCAGGATCCCGGCTCGCCAGACCAGCAAAGGCCCGCCCGCCATACAGACCACCAGCAGGCCCATAACCGGGGTGAAGGTAGCCTCAAAATAAGGCGGGCCGACCGTGATCCGCGCCCCTGTGGCCACTTCCAGCCCCAGCGGATAAAACGTGCCAATAAGCACAATTAGCGTTGCGGCGGTCAGCAGAAAATTATTTGCGATCAAACCGGCCTCCCGGCTCAGCAGACCAGCCTGTGTCTGGCTGGCCAGCTGCGGGCCGCGCCAGGCGAACAGCAGCAAGGGAATGCCGATAGAGACCAGCAGGATGCCGAGGATAAACACGCCTCTGGCCGGATCACTGGCAAAGCTGTGTACAGAGGTCAGCAGGCCGGACCGGACAATAAAGGTTCCGACCAGAGACAGCGAAAACGCCATGATCGCCAGCAAAATGGTCCAGCTTTTCAGCTGTTCGGTTTTTTCCACAACCAGAATGGAATGCAACAGGGCGGTTGCCGCCAGCCAGGGCATCAGCGAGGCATTTTCAACCGGATCCCAGAACCACCAGCCGCCCCAGCCCAGCTCATAATAGGCCCACCAGCTGCCCAGCGCGATACCCAGGGTCAGCGCACACCAGGCAGCGGATACCCAGGGCCGCATCGCCCGGGCCCAGTGCCGATCAGCCTGGCCATTGATCAGCCCGGCCACCGCAAAGGAAAACGCCATCGACAGCCCGACATAGCCCAGATACAGCATCGGCGGATGCAGGGCCAGCCCGATATCCTGCAGGATCGGGTTCAGCCCGCGCCCGTCAACAGGGGCCGGGTCAAGCCGCTCAAACGGGTTGGAGGTAAACAGGCTGAACGCCAGAAAGGCAGTGGTCACAATCCCCTGAACCGCCAGCACACGTGCTTTCAGTAAAGCGGCCATCTGCTGCCGGCTCAAGCTCAGCACCGCACTGAACAGCACCAGAATCACAATCCATAACAGCAGAGAGCCTTCATGATTGCCCCAGGTTCCCGAAATTTTATAGATCAAAGGCTTGGCGGAATGCGAATGGCTGGCCACCAGCGCAACCGAAAAATCAGAAACAACAAATGACCAGACCAAACCGGCAAAGGCCAGCAGCACACTTGCTGCGGCGACTAGCGCAAGCAGATCAGCAGAACCCATCAGATGCCGCTTCAGGGCACTCCCGCCGCTGTTGTTCAGACTGCCATAGAGCGGCAGCACCGCCTGACAGCCACTGGCGATCAAGGCAACAAACAGTGCGAAATGGGACAGCTCTGCAATCATTTCGTGGTCTCTCCCTGCCAGACCCCTTTATCTTTCAGGCTGTCAGCAACTTCCCGCGGCATATAGTTTTCATCATGTTTGGCCAGCACGCTTGTCGCTCTGAACAGATCGCCTTCAAAAGTGCCTTGTGCGATGATGCCCTGGCCTTCCCTGAACAGATCAGGCAGCGCGCCGCTATAGACCACAGACACCACCGCCTCACCATCGCCTATGTCAAACCGGGCGGTCAGGCCGTCAATCAGAACAGACCCGTCCTCAACCAGCCCGCCAACACGCAGCTGGCGGCCTGTTTTCTGTGCGTCTGACAGCTCAGACGGCGCATAAAACAAAACGATATTATCCTGCAGTGCAGACAGAACCAGCCAGACCGCGCCAGATATCAGCACAGCCAGAACCGCGAACACTGCCAGTCGTTTTGATTTTCCTGTCACCCCCCGGTAACCCTCTGTCTTGTGTCTGTCTCTCAGTCAGCGTGAAACCGCTCTGTCCAGTCTTTCAACAAGGTACGAGCTGAACTGTTGTCTGGCTGCAAATGGTCGTCATGCCCTTCTTCTTTCGCGGTCAATTCTACTACATAACCATTCGGGTCACGGAAATAGATTGATGAAATAAATCCATGATCCGAAATACCTCTGGTGGGGATGCCGTCTTGCTGGCCCTTTTCAAACATGGCTTTCAGATGATCTTGGGACACTTCAAGGGCCAGATGCAGATCATAATCATGGCGTTCAACAAAATCGAACGGCTGGTCAGGGGCTTCAAAAAAAGCGATGAAAGAGCCGTCATCAAGCTGGTAAAAACTGTGCAGAACAGACGCCTCGCGGCCGGTTTTGGTTTCTTTTATTTCCAATGCACCAGCCAGCGACAAGCCAAGAAAATCTTCATAAAATGCCCGGGTTTGCTCTGAATTTTCGCATCTGAACGCTGCGTGATGAAGACCTTTAATCATTTTATTCCTCATGGCTGAACTACTCACAGCCTCTTAGATAAGCGGAAATGCTGATTTTTCAATGACAAGATTCATTTGTCTTCATCACTGCCAGCCGCCATGTTAGGCTGTGGTGTTGAGGGGTGCTGAAAAGGAGTTCTGATGATGGCTGACATGCATGTCCGGCGCAGCTTGCTGTTTGTTCCCGCCAATCGCCCGCAACTGTTTGCCAAGGCGCTGTCCGGGCCGGCAGATATGGTCTGTATTGAGCTGGAAGACGGTGTCGGTCCTGATCAAAAACGAGCCGCCCGCGCGCATATGCTCAGTTTTTTTGAACAGACAGACACATTTTCACAAGCCCGGCCAGAGGTTGTTGTGCGCATCAATCATCCCGATACAGATGAAGGCAAGGCCGATCTGCAGGCGATCTGTTCTGCAGCCCCGTTTCCCGCCGGGGTGATGATCCCCAAAATCAGCTCAGCTGAAGAGCTGCAGCGTGTTGACCAGCAGCTCAGCTCTGGCGGCTGTGACGGCCGCCTGTTTATTCTCATTGAAACCAATGCAGGCCTTCAGGCGTGTTTTGATATTCTGCGCGCCTCCTCACGGCTGGGCATGGTGTTGTTTGGCGGGGTTGATCTGGCCACGGCCCTGCGCTGCACACCGGCCTGGGAGCCGCTGTTATATGCCCGCCAGAGGCTGGTTCATGCCGCCGCCAGTGCAGATGTTGATATTATGGATATGCCCTATCTGAATATCGCTGATCAGGATGGCTTGCTGGCTGAATCTAGGGCCGCCGCCCATCTCGGCTTTACCGGCAAGGCGGCTATCCATCCGGCCCAGCTGGGCGCCATTCATCAGGCCTTCACCCCGGCAGAAGAACAGGTCAGCTATGCTAGACAGGTTGTTGCCGCTTATCAGGCCTCCCCGACCGGGGTGACGGTTCTGGAGGGTCGTCTGGTTGAAAAGCCGGTTGTGGACAGAATGCAGCGCATTTTGGCCCTGGCCAGCGCGACAGGCAAAAACACATAGCCCTTGCCGGTCAGTCGCCGGTAAAATTGGGCGCGCGTTTCTCGTTAAAGGCGGCCACCCCTTCACGTCTGTCTTTGGTCGGGATGGTCCGGTTATAGGCTTCAATCTCAAAGGCCAGCCCGTCTGCCAATGACATCTGCAGCCCGCGACCTATCGCCTGTTTGGCCTGGCGTACCGCAACCGGCCCATTGCGCGCAATCTGGCGGGCGCTGTCCATCGCCAGCTCCTGCAGCTGTTCCGGCGCGGCCACTTCCAGCACCAGACCCCATCTGCAGGCCTCATCTGCACTGAAGACGCGGCCGCTTAAAATAAGGTCTTTTGCCCGTCTTTCCCCGACCGCACGGGCCAGATTCTGCGTCCCGCCTGCCCCGGGGATAATCCCCAGCTTGACTTCTGTCTGGGCAAACCGGGCGGTGTCTGCGGCATATGCAAAATCAGCCATCGCCGCCAGCTCACACCCGCCGCCATAGGCCGCCCCGTTCACCGCCGCAATCACCGGTACAGGACAGCCCATAACCGCGCGGACCATCCGCTCATAGACCAGATGCTGTGCCCCCCATTCAGCATCACTCATGCCATGCCGTTCTTTCAAATCACCGCCTGCACAAAAGGCTTTCTCGCCTGTGCCGGTCAGGATAATGACGCGGCAGTCCTGCAGATCCATGGCCAGCCCTTCAAAGATGTCTGTCAGCTCTTCTGCCATCACTGTATTGAACGCATTTGCCGCTTCTGGCCTATTCATCTCAATTTTTATGATATGCGGTTCAGGCTGGCTGACCCGCACAGTCTGATAATCTGATTTCACCATCTGGGCTCTCCTTATCTGCAGGCGGCTTGCCTATAGACCTGATTGATGATTAAGATTTTGCAAGGCTTGTCAAGAACAGCCCCCCGCCAAACAGATGTTAAGGATAAATAGATAAGGCTGATGGGAACAGGGTTAGAAAATGAACTGGCCGGGGTGATGGTGGTCTCTATCGAACAGGCGGTGGCGGCACCTTATTGCGGATTGCTGCTGGCAGATGCGGGCGCACGGGTGATTAAAATTGAACGTCCCGAAGGGGATTTTGCGCGCCGTTATGATACCGGGGCAGACGGGCAGAGCTCTATTTTTGTCTGGCTGAACAGGGGCAAGGAATCCCTCTGTCTTGATCTGTCTGCTGCAGATGATTTTGCTGTACTCAAACGGCTGCTGAAAACAGCCGATGTTCTGATCTCCAATCTTTCGCCCGGGGCGATGGAACGGCGCGGCCTGACCGGCGAGGCCCTGCGTCAGGACAATCCCGGCCTGATTACAGCGAAAATTTCCGGCTATGGCTCAACAGGGCCAGCCGCGGCGAAAAAGGCTTATGACTTTCTAGTTCAGGGCGAAAGCGGCGTGGTGGCGGTGACCGGCACAGATGACCAGCCTGCCCGTGTCGGTGTCTCTTTAACAGATCTCTCGACCGGCCTGACCGCTTTTTCTGCCATCCTGCGGGCCCTGCATCAGCGCCACCGCACCGGCCAGGGCCTTGATCTGGAAGTGACCATGTTTGATGTGATGGCGGACTGGATGAATATGGCGTTATGCGGCTATCGCTATTTTGGCGGCGCGCCGGGCCGCACGGGCCTCACCCACAGCTTTGTTGCGCCTTATGGGGCGTTTGTGACCGGTGATGGCAGACAGATCCTGTTATCGATCCAGAATGACCGCGAATGGGCTGATTTCTGCCGCGCTATCTTGAAACAGCCTGAACTGGCTGATGACCCGCTCTACCGGCATAATCCTGACCGCTACGCCAACCGCGAGGCGATGACAGAGATCATCAATCAGGCTTTTGCTGCTTATGATAAAGACACGCTGCTCTTGATGCTGGAAGACACCCGCATAGCCTGTGCCAGCCTGAACAGTGTTGAGGATGTCTCTGTCCATCCGTTTTTGCAGAACCGCACGGTCAGCATGGGGGATACCGTGATCGATATTGCCGACCTGCCGGTCCGCCGCCTTGGCGGGTCTGTTGACAAGGCCCCTTTGCTGGGGGAACACAGCCAGAAAATCAGACAGGAATTTTCATGACCTACAGCCTTGATCATCAGGACATAAGAGACGGAATTGCCAAGCTGAGCCAGGATTTCGGCGGTGAATACTGGCAGGACTGCGATAAACAGGATGCTTATCCGGCCGCCTTTGTTGACCGGCTGACAGCTGAAGGCTATCTGGCCGCCCTGATCCCAGAGGCTTATGGGGGCTTGGGCCTGCCCTTATCTGCAGGCGGGGCAATCTTGGAAGAAATTCACCGCTCCGGCGGCAATGCTGCGGCCTGCCATGCGCAGATGTATACTATGGGCACATTGTTGCGCCATGGCAGTGAGGAACAGAAACGGAGCTGGCTGCCGCAAATCGCCTCTGGTGCGCTGCGGCTGCAGGCGTTCGGCGTGACTGAACCGACCAGCGGTACAGACACATCTGCTCTGAAAACAACCGCCCGCAAACAGGGCGATCACTATATTATCAATGGCCAGAAACTCTGGACCTCACGTGCCGCCCAGTCTGATCTGATGATCCTTCTGGCCCGCACCAGCCCGGTTCCGGAAGGCGGCAAGAAAACAGACGGCCTGTCTGTATTTTTAGTGGATATGCGTGATGTGCTGGACAAATCTCTGACCATCCGGCCGGTCTCCACCATGATGAACCATTCCACCACCCAGGTGTTTTTTGATGATATGCCGGTACCGGCCGCCAATCTGATCGGTGAAGAGGGCAAGGGCTTCCGCTATATCCTGTCAGGTATGAATGCTGAAAGGATGCTGATCGCTGCTGAATGTATCGGCGATGCGAAATGGTTTATCCAGCAGGCCCGCAATTATGGCTGTGAGCGCGAAGTGTTTGGCCGCCCGATTGCCCAGAATCAGGGGATTCAGTTTCCCCTTGCCCGGGCCTATTCATCTATGCGATCTGCAGAATTAATGCTGCAGAAGGCCTACCAGCTTTATGAACAGGGCCACAACCCTGGCGAAGAAGCCAATTTATCCAAACTGCAGGCCGCAGACGCCTCCTGGCAGGCCGCAGAAGCCTGTCTTCAGACCTTTGGCGGGTTTGGCTTTGCCACTGAATATAATGTTGAACGCAAATACAGGGAAACCCGGCTCTATCAGGTTGCCCCTGTCTCCACTAATTTGATCCTCAGCTATATCGCTGAACATGTGCTGAAGATGCCGCGATCTTACTAAGCAGCGGCGATCTCAAATGCGGGCGGCAATTGCAGGGGCCTGGTTTTTTTGCCAGACTGTTGGTCTGCCCCCACCCTAAAGCAGGAGATGACCGGCAATGACAAAATGCGAAAGTTATGATCTGACAGACTGGGGCCAGCCGTTTGAAAAGGCTGTGCGCGACCTGCCGAAACTGTCTGACAAGGCGGTTCTGGTGCGGGTTACGGCCGCCGGCTTATGTCATTCTGATCTGCACATCAAAAAGGGCTTTATGGATTTGGGTGAGCGCGGCAAGCTGACCTTCACCCAGCGCGGGGCCAAAC
>MDTD01147195.1_pt1 | contig 10982 bp, 10 predicted proteins | sample 811221 | NCBI WGS metagenome assembly MDTD01 (sample SAMN05326646, study PRJNA326480) | marine metagenome | isolation source: seawater | place: Pacific Ocean: South West | collected 2011
CCTACCCGATGCTAGTAAATTTATATCTTATCCAAGAAAAATAGATCTAATAAAAATAGATAACGGAAATAACTCTGAAAATATTTTAGTTGCTCAGTTTCTTTGGTACATTAAAAACTTATTGCCAAACTTTATAGGTGGCTTTAAAAAATAATTAAGGTCTATTAAGCTTAAAATATTCATCATTTTTTGAATATAATATTTTACCTACTCCATAATGGATATTAAGTATTAGTCTCGATTTTTCTATTGGTGTTTCACCTTTATGCAATCCATAACTGTCAGTTAAAAAAGAAGATCCAGATTTCCCAGTAAATATTTTTGGTTTATTGTATTGTTTATAAACATTTTGATCAGAATACAGCCTACATAACTTAAAAGGTTTTAGTTTGGTTTTGTGTGTTTGGGGTATAAAAATATGTGGACCTGAATTTAAATCTACGTCTGAAAGATATATATAAAATTTAAAAAATTTTTTAAAATCATTATCCCAATGAAAATATTGTGCATTTTTATATTTCTCTTGTTCTGATATTTTTAATGGATTTGAGATAAATAGAGTGGCATTAACAGAAAAATCATATGAGTTTAAATAAGATTTTGAGAATTCGATCATAAATTTTGAAAATAAAAAATTTCTTAAAATAGAATTTTTTTTAATATCAATACTTGCTGTGAGTCTACTTATTTTTTCTTTTTTTAGTCTATCAAAATAATCATTAATTTTCTCATTTGGATTTTTCATTAGCAAATTTTTGTTTGGTAAGTTTTCTTTAATTAGAATATTTTCTTTATTTAGAACATAATCTTTAATGCTCTCGATATAATTTTTTTTTATTATGAAAATTTCTGAAAATCCGTTTTTATCTACATCTTTTACTAAATTATTTAAGTTTATTTTTTCATCTACAAAAAATTCACATTCAGTATTATTTATATTTTTTAAAATTTTTCTCTTATTTCTTATAAAACTAAAAGCATAAAAAAATTTAATTATGAAAAGTTTTAAATAAATTAAAATGCTATTAAATTTTACAAGCTCAAAATATTTGCAAACTTTATGTGTATCTCTAATGGCATCTAGTAATAATTTTAAAAAAAAAATTGATCTAGTCATCTATATGTAATAATTAAATATTATGTCTAATTTAAGCAATAATTTTAAACAGTTCAAATTATATATACCTATTTTAATAATAGTATTCAATAGGCCTGAATTAACCAAAAAACTTATTGACTCAATTAAACCATTCAAACCAAGAAAAATTTATATTGCTGCTGATGGACCCAGAAATGAGAAAGATTTGATCTTATGTAATAAAGTAAAAGAAATATTTAAAGAAAGTATTAATTGGGAATGTGAAATAAAAGAAAAATATCAGAAAAAAAATACAGGTTTAAAATTAAATATAAATAATGGTTTAAGTTGGTTTTTTGAAAATGAGGAAATGGGAATAATTCTTGAAGATGATTGTGAAGTTAATAAAAGTTTTTTTATTTTTTGTAATGAGCTTTTACATAAATATAAGGATGATAATAAAATTAAAGTAATTTCTGGTAATTTTTATTTTAATAATAAAATAAAAAATAGCTATTACTTCAGTATATGTCCTGGTACTCATGGGTGGGCAACATGGAAAAGAGTTTGGAATGAACACGATGTGAATATGAGTCAATGGTCGAATACTAGAGATTTTTTTTGGCTCTTATTTTTTTTCAGACTCAATTTTGTAAAAGCACACTACTTTTTTGATAAATTCAGACTTTCAAAAAAATCAATTATCAATTCTTGGGATTATCAGCTTCTTTACTCAATATGGAAAAATAATGGCCTCATAATTAGACCTTTCACAAGTCTTTGCAAACATATAGGTTGGGGTGACAGTGCAACACACTCGAAAGGAAAAGATCAACATCCAGATGTTATAATTGAAGAAATTGAATTTCCATTAATACATCCAAAAAAATATAAAATAAATTATAAATATGATAATTTAGAAATAAAAAAAATAAGAGGAGTCGAATTTTTTAGTTATTTATTTTTCAAAATTTCAAAAAAAATTAAATTATTACTAACATAACTTTTAATTAATCTAATAATTAGTGATATTAATAATTATGAAAAATTTTTATAAATTCTTTATTAACAAAATTAAAATTTTAATATCTTTTTTAAATAATCATAAGATAGATAAATTAAGTTTAGATAAGCGTAGTAAAAATATTCAATATTTTTCTGTTCCAATAATTAATCTTGATAAAATCATAGCCACAGATATCTCGGAAAATTTGCTTTGTAGTTATGAGGGTGATAGTAGTTTTGCTTCCTCAAATCGTTATCCTGTTATTGAAAGTTGGATTAAATTTAATAAAAGTTCTTACAGTATAAATGACATATTCGTTTATGAACAAAGTAAAAAGTTAAAAAAGATTCGAAATAAATCAAAAAAAACCATAAAAGAAAGTGTTTATTTACTTCCATATTATACCAGTCACTTTGGTCATTTTACTGGAGATCTTATCGGTCAAATACTTTTTTACATAAAAAAAATTAAGAATAAGAATGATAATAGAAAATTATTAATAATAACACCTTCCGAAAAATGGGATATTTTTTTAAAAAAATTTTCTAATGACAAAATATTTTTAATGAGTCCCAAGAATGCATTAGAATTTAATTACCACTTTGAAGATGCAAAAATATTTCCAAGAATAAGTAGCGTACAAAATTTTCTTTTGGCCAAAAATATTTTTAATGAATTTATTCAAGATGAACCTAAACTAAATAAAAATATTTTTATAACTACAGATAGAGAAGATAGAATTTCCAATATCAATGAAGTGAAAGAGTTTTTATTAAAAAATAATTTTGAAATTATTGTGCCTAATAAATATGGTATAATTGACCTTTTAAGATTAATTAAATCGTCAAATATTTTAATTTCTGAAAAAGCATCTGTCTTTAATAATGTTCTTCTGATAAGAAATAAAAAATATTTTTTATTATCATCAGAAAGTGAAAATAATCTTGATACACGTCTTTTTGCTGGTGCAGGAATATACAAAGAATTTAATCGAGGCTTATTTAATGAAATTCTATTTAGAGATGACCCATTGATACAAAATGTAAAAGCGTATAAAAAGAGAATTAAGGTAGATATCAATAAATTATCTTCTATTATAAATAATGAAACTTATTAATAAAATTTTAAAAAAAATTGCACTATCATTTAGTTTAAGAAATCAAAAAAATATTCACGTCAAAAATTTATTAAAAAATAAAGCAATAATAGCTGAGTCATCAGATGAAGATAATTTAATGATGGAAACATCATTAAAATACTCAATGACACCAAAAGTTAGAATGTGGGCTCTTGTTCAATCAATGAAATATTTAATAAGCAATAGTATAAAAGGTGATATAGTTGAAACCGGTGTGTTTAAGGGAGGAAATTTGATATTAAGTAAAAAATTATTAAATTTTTATGAACCAAACTCAAAAAGAAAAATTTGGGGATTTGATACTTTCGAGGGTATGACTGAACCAACAAAAAATGATAAAGATGTCTTTGGAGAGGATCCTAGAAAATTTTGGGAAAAAAGTCAAAAAGGAGATTATAATGATTGGTGTTACGCCTCAATTAATGAGGTTAGAAACAATTTTACAAAAGAAACAAATTCAAATTTACTTGAGTTAATTAAAGGGCCAGTAGAACAAACTCTTAAAGTTGAAGAAAATTTACCCGATCAAATCAGCTTACTTCGTCTAGATACTGATTGGTATGAAAGTTCAAAAATTGAACTTGAGGTGCTTTATCCTAAATTAGTAAAAGGTGGTGTTCTAATTATTGATGATTATGGTCATTGGCAAGGTGTAAAAAAATCGGTTGATGAATATTTTAAAAATAAAAATATTTGGCTCCATTATGTTGATTATGGATGCAGGTTACTCATCAAATAATTAAATTATATTTTGATTATTGAACCAATCTATAGTTTTTTTTAATTCAACTTCAAAATTAGAAAATTTATTTATTTTTAAATAATTTAAAATTTTTCTATTATTTCCATGAGTTTTATAAACATCTGCTTTATTTTTTGGTATATCCTTAATTTTTAATTTTCCTTTATGCTTTTCAATCATTTTGACGAGAGTTTTGATATAAACTGGCCTATTTGAACAAGCATTGAAGATATAATTTCTTGTAATTTTTTTTTTACATAATTTTTCAAGTATTATGTTGATGTCATTAATAGATGTAAAATCTCTGTAATGATCTCCAGAATTGTTTAATTGGAAAAATTTTTTTTTTTTATTTAAAGATAATAACTTTAAAATAAACATATCTGGTCTTCCCCACGGTCCAAAAACTGTGAAAAAACGTATACCTATACTTGGAATATTATTATTTTTATAAAAATATTCAGCTATTTTTTCATTTATTAATTTTGAATATCCATAAATATTTTTAGGGTTTAACTTATTTTCTTCTAATAATGGAAATTTTTTCGACTCACCATAAACTGAACTTGAAGATGCATAGATAAACTTGTTAACTTTAAAACGTTTAATACAGTTAATTATATTTATAAAACCATATATATTTACGTCAATATATTTTCGTGGATTTATCAAAGAATATCTAACTCCTGCCTGAGCAGCTAAATGTAAAACTATATTTAATTTTTTATTTTTAAAAAAATTATGGAGCTTTTTTTTATCTCTAATATCAATATTATAGAAATGAAAATTATTATTTTTTTTTAATAATGATATTCTTTTTTTTTTAAAATTGACATCATAATAGTCATCATAATTATCGAGTCCATAAACTTTAACTTTTGAAGTTTTACTTAGTAAGAAATTTGCAAATGAAAACCCTATAAATCCACCAACACCCGTTATTAATATTTTCATAGTTTTTTAATATTTTTGAGAAATTTTAAAACAAAAATTATGAGAACGACAAATTTACTTTGTTTGTTATCTAACCTTATTTTGATAGTTTCCATAAAATGATCGACAAATCTTACTTTACTTGAAAATCCGCCTCTTCTAAAAGTTCCAAATAATTCGTTTTTTTTTGTGGCAATACCTTTTAACTTTTTTTTAACAATCATCCGATAAAAATAATCATAATCAGATGAGTATTTATATTCTGTATTATATTCACCAACTATGCTCGCAGCATTTTTTTTTATAAAAAAACCTGTTGAATGGCTTGTGTAAAAACCCCATGATAAGTAAATTTTCCAAGGTTTATAGCCATGCAAAATACCCCAATGTTTTTTTACACTTCCAAAAATAAAATCGACCTCAGGGTATTTTTTATAATAACTTACGAGGGTGTTAATCGCATTTGGCATAAGTATATCATCAGAATTTACAAAACCAATTAAATCTCCAGTGGCAAGTTTGAGACCCTTATTAAAACCATAATAGATACCATTATCTTTTTGTGAAATCCAAATATCTATTTTATCCTCATATTTTTTTATTATATCAAGAGTAGAGTCCTCTGATTGACTATCTATAATTATATATTCTATATTTTTGTAGTTTTGATTTATCACACTAAGTATTGTCTCCTCAAGATGAGCTTCACCATTTAAAACAGAAGTGATTATTGTTACTAAAGGTTCATTTGAATTACTTTGCTTTGATAAATTTTTAAGCCTAAGTCCACCTTTTTGATCAATTTCTTCTAAATTCATCGAAATCAAATATATTTATTGTTAATTAAATTTTCTATTAATCCAAATGCATCTGTACCTGGCAAATGTTTAAATTTTTTTTTCAGTTTCAATGGATTTGATTTACTTATCTTCACATCGTTTTTTCTTAAAAATTTCTTATTTATAACTAAGTTTTTTTTATCAATTTTAAATTTGTTAAAAAAATACAAAATTAAATCTTTGAGTTTATGAGATTTACCTGTTCCAATAACATAATCATCCGATTTTTTTAATTGCATGACTCTGTAAATATATTCCATGTGCTCGGGTGCCCACCCCCAATCTCTTATTATGTTAATATTTCCAACCCTTAATTTCTTTTTTGAATTATTTCTCATATAATCTGAAATCTTTTTTAAAATATATCCATTTGGTCTAAATACCGAGTCATGATTAAATGAAAAACCATTAACAACAAACATGCCTAAATTTTCTCTATAATTTCTTGCTAAATATGCATTTATTACCTTTGACAACGCATAAGGACTTTTAGGCATAAAATTACTATTCTCATTAGCTCCTTTTTTTGAGGATCCAAAACATTCACTCGAAACAGCATTATAGATTTTTATACTTGGATTAATAATTCTACAGGCTTCAAGGATATTTACGAAGCCTAATGTATTTGTATTGATTGTTTTTTCTTCATTACTTAGAGAATAAAAAACTGACGAAATTCCTGAAAAATAAAAGATATAATCACAATTACTTTTCTTTATAACGTTTTGAACCTCATTAAATTTTTCAGGATTTACTTTAAAAATTTTAACATTATCTTTTACATTTATTTTATTTAATTTTTTATTTATGTTCTTTTTTATTCTAGATGTTCCGAAAACTTTAAATTTTTTTTCTATTAATATTTTTGTTAAATAAATACCATCTTGACCACTAATCCCAAATATTAATGCTCTTTTATTTTTATAATACACTTTTATACACTTCTAAAGTATTTGAGACGCAGGCTTCCCAACTAAACTTTTTATTTTGAACATATCCCTTATTGATAAGTGATTGTCTTTTTTCATTAGAAAAAACTATGTCCTCAATAGAATTGGTCATATTTTCAATATCTTTGGGATCAAAATAATTAGCAGCGTCACCTGCAACTTCAGGTATCGAGGATATTTTACTGCAAGCAACTGGGCAACCCAACGACATTGCTTCTAAAATAGGAAGTCCAAATCCTTCATAATGAGACGGATAAACGAGTGCTGTACTATTAATATATAGTCTTTTTAATAACTCGTCATTACCACTAACAAAAGATATATTTTCATTTTTTATTCCCTCTGACTTAAATAATTGTAATTCACTTTTAGAAAATGGATAATATCCAAAACAAATTATTTTTATTTTATTTTTTAATAATTTTGATCGGGAAATAGCTTTTATAAAGCTTGTAAAATTTTTATATTTTGATCTCTCTCCTACAAAAAGAATATACGGATCTATTTTTTTTTCTTTTCTGTTTTTTGTATTGCTAGAAAACTTACTTGCGAGATAAACAACAGCTGTATTTTCCTCTTTTAAATTATAATAATTAAGCAATTCATTTTTAGTATGATTAGAGATACATATAATTTTATCTGATTTTTGAATTGAATTTGTCTTCATATTTACTTTATTATAAAATTTTTCGTGGATTAGATCATATACTGTTGTAATTTTTTTAATGTTATTAAAGTTATATATTTTATTATAATACGTATGATGTATAATTTCAGGTTTAATCTTTCTGGCAAAAAATTCAAACAACAAATCATCGAACCTGGTAAGAATTTTAGTTGAAAATCTCGGTATTCTACTTATTTTTTTTCCAATTTTATTTTTATCCCCTATTAATTCACTTATGTAAACAGGTGCCACAATTTTTGCTAAACATTTATGTTGATTTATTCCTGTAATTAAATTGGAATAATAAGTTGATATACCACCATATTTTTGAAGTAAAAAAATTTGGTAATCAAAAAGTATTTTCATTTATTTAAAAATTTAAATTATTTTTTTATGTATTTGTTTTTTCTTTAATTCATAAACAATATCGCATTTTTGAAGTATTGACGTTTTATGGCTGATAAAAATTATCATTAAGTTTTTTTTTAATTTATTTAATAACGTTACTATTTGTTGTTCACTTGATCTATCTAGGCCATTAGTTGCTTCGTCTAAAATTAAAATTTTCGGTTTTTGGTATAGAGCTCTTGCTAATGCAATTCTTTGTTTTTGACCGCCTGAAATTTTTGACCCTCTTTCTCCAATATTAGTGTTTAATCCATCTGACAACTTTGAAATAAAATTCTCTAGTCCAACATCTGATAATATTTTCCGGACTAATTTAACATCTATATTTTTTTGGTTAACACCAAAAGCTACATTGTTTAATACAGTATCATCTATCATAAACACATCTTGCTGAACATAACCAATAATAGAAAACCAATTAGATTTGATTTTTTTAATATTATAATTGTTAATTAATATTTCTCCTGATGTCTGTTTTTTTAAGCCCATAAGTATGTCCACTAATGTAGTTTTGCCTGCACCACTTTTACCACTTAGTCCAATAAGCTTGTTGCCAGAAATTTTCCAATTTAGTTTATTAAAACAAAAATCTTTTGATTCTGGATATATAAACTTAATGTTTCTCAGATTTATTATTGTCTTGTTTGAAAATTTAAAATTTTTAATTTCCTTATTATTTTCATCTTTATTTACATCTAAGTTTGATATTGATGAGATTAATGTTCTAACTGGTGTTGCAGCATGTCTAAATTTATTGGTAGATAAAATAATTTTATTTAGCGATGGTAGTAATCTAAAAATTGCTGCACCAAACAAAAATAAAAAAGGTGAAATTTGAAATGAACCATCGTTTTTAATCTCAAAATTCAAACTAAAAAATAATAACAAAAAAAATACTGCTACAATTTCTAACAAATATCTTGGATAAATCGCTATTATTCCTGATTTATATGTGGCATCACTAATTTTATTTATATTATTTTCAATAAGTTTAATAAAAAAAGACTCTTTTCTGTTTATTTTAATATCTTTTATTCCAGAGAAAGTATTTTGAATATTCCTCATTAGACTTAAATTTTCGTCATGCAAAACTCTTGAAAATGTTAAAACTCTATTCTTATTAAATTTAATTATCAATAAAGCCACTGAACCAAATATTAATAATGTAATCAAAGTTGATACTGGATTATAAATAAATAATATGATTAGAAAGAAAGCAAATACTAAAATTTCTAATAAAAGATTAAAGACAGAATAAACAAAAATATTAGTATAAACGTTACAGTTATGTAGCAAATTGTTTATAAATGAATGAGATTTTTTTTGATTAACACTCAAAACTGTTTGATAAACATATTTTTTATAAACTGATGATCTTAGATCAGCTGTTACATCCGCTAAAATTTTAGATTGATACTTATTTAAAAAAAATAAATAAAAATTTTTTAATAAAAAAATAAGAAAAAATAAGAAAGAAAACAAATAAATAAAGTTAATATTTTCAAGATTGAATATATCATAATTTTCCGAATATCTTTTTATAAAGTTTATTGAAGTACTATTATTATCAAGAAGTGAATTAGCTAAGGGTAAAATTGAAGTCAAACTCAAAATTTCTAAAAAAACACCAATCAAAATAAATATAAATATTATATAAAATTTTTTTTTATAGATAGGTTTTAAAAGCCTAAATGAATTTTTGACTTGATAATAAATATTTAAAATAAATGTCATTTATTTTTTCATATTATCTTAAAAAAAATAATTTAATTTATTAAACCTTTCAACATATTGAAAAAACATCATATTTCTCTCTGATATTTTTTGAAATGGAGTTCTTCTATGAAGACCATTTGTAAATGCAACATAAAGTGTATTTTCATTAGTAATGACATTTACAATTTTTTTTATAAGTTTTTTACTTTGAAAATCAGTTTCATCAAAGGATTTAGCATTTAAAAAAAAATCTAAATAATCATCAGTAATTTTGTGACTTCCTAATGCATATTGAAATGGAGCCTCATCTTTACTAATTTTAAATGGGGTATAAAACATTTTAAAATGTGGTAAAAATCTATCACTATGTAAAAAGGTTTCACCTTTTAAATCCTGATTTTCTAGAGAATAGTTTTTCAATTTTAGATAATGAAGTTCAACATTGGGCTCAACAACTTTATTAAAAATTTTTTTGGTAACTTGATTGCTGTAATGTTTTAGATAACTTAGTTTGGATATTTCTAACATTCCAATATTTAAATCTGTTTGATTTCGTAAAATATTTGTTGGTTTTTTTTTCCATTGATTAGAATAATTTTTATTTTTTAATTCACTAAATAAATCGATAACTTTATTTTTTTCTTCTACCGGTAGTGCATCCTCAATTATTAATAATCCTGAGTCACTTAATACATCAAACATCTCATTTGTTATTATAAATTTATTATTTGCATTGAATTTATAGTTACTAAGATTTTCTGATAATTTTTCATTACTTTTTTCAAAAAAAAACTTCTTGAATCCATCGTTCTTGTAAGCTTTATCAAGCCAAAAATTAATATATCTTTTTTTTTTTTCTACAAAACTATGGTTTTTTCTTAAATACTCTACTCCAGGTGTTTTAAATAATGTTTTGTTTAAATATCTTTTAATATTTAAAAGTTTGCTAATTTTACTATCCATAGATTAAATTTGTAAAAAGTATATATTCTTTGATGATTTAATATTAAAATCTATTATTAACAATAATTATTTAATATTCAATATTTTCATAACTATGAACATTTTGTATAGAACGAAATCAAAAATAATAGATGGAATTTTTTACGCAAAATCTAAAAAAATTTCGTTTTTTTTAAGATCAATTTTGAAAGGAAATAAAATCTCAATATTGGATATTGGTGCAGGAAATAGATATTTGCCTATACTTTTAAATTTTGACGGGTCTGCCGATATATCATTAATAGACCCTCACAGAAGTTTATTTTGGTCATATAAAAATTTAAAAAAAAAGTTTATTTATAAAGATTGTTTAAAAACATATCAATTAGGTATTGGTGAAAAAACAGAAATTAAAAACTTTTATGTTGGAAAAAGATCAACTGGTTCAACTTTTATAAATATTTTTAAAAATTCAAAAAAGAAAAAAACAAAATTAGATATGAATTATTTTTCAAAAGGCATTGAAAAAGTTAAAATATATAGTGCTAAAGATTTTTTAAAGA
>MDTD01023703.1_pt1 | contig 10980 bp, 10 predicted proteins | sample 811221 | NCBI WGS metagenome assembly MDTD01 (sample SAMN05326646, study PRJNA326480) | marine metagenome | isolation source: seawater | place: Pacific Ocean: South West | collected 2011
AAAACAGTTATTAAAACAATACTAAAAATTAATAAATCAAGTATTTTTTTATTTTTTATACTAGACAAAAAATTTCCTAGTATGAAAATAGAAATAAAATTTGATAAATCCCGAATCACATGAGGATTATTAATTAACGAAAATGAAAAATTTGTAGTATCGATTAAAATTAATATAATTGATATGAAAAAAATATAATTAAGATAAAATATTTTTTTAGATTGTTTTAATATTATCAGGCCAATTGACCATAAAAACGCAAAATAAAAAAAAATACCTCCAAACGGCAACCATCTATTATCGCTAGGATCAGTTTTACTTAAATATGGAAAATCAACATTAAAAAAATCCTCAAAAAATTTGAATATAAAAACTATACCCGATGTAAAATGTTTAGGTTTTACATCGATCAATAAGGATCTTTCACCGTCTAAAAATCTCGAACTTTCATATATCAATCGGAAAATTTCCTCTGAAATTAAAAAAATAAAGATAATTATTCCAAAATAGAAATACTTCTTACTTAGAAAAAAAAATTTCCTATTAAATAAAATGAATAGAAAACACAAAATTGAAAATATTAATATTGTGGTAGGCTGACTGTTTAGAAAAGCATAACTAAAAACAAATAATAATTTAAAAAAATATTTAGAAGATTCTGTAATTGAAAATTTTATTAAATAATAAAAAATTGCAGGATATAAAGATAATATAAAAAAAGTTTTTATTGAATCTCCAGTAATTAAATTTGCTAAAAAAGTAATATTAAAGGCGTAAAGGAAACTTAAAATATAGATATGATTAAATTTAAGTATTTTAAATATCTTTTTAAAAAAATTTAATTGAAGATAAAAGCCTAAAATTAGAGAAAAAAGATAAAAAAATTTTAAATTTTTTATTAAAAATATCGGTAAATAAAAATAATCGATTCCAATGCCTAAAGGGATTCGTGAGCCTGGACCTAATAAATCATAATAAAATATGAAAGGTGAAAAAAAATTCTCTGCAATTATTTCAAGTGAAAAATGTGTGGTTAAATAATCCTCTGTTCTTTCTGCACCAACAATCGATATTGGAAAAATATAAACACTTATAATAAAAGTTAAAAATAATAAATCTTTTTGATAAGTTTTCATTTATTTGTATAGTAAATCATTTTATTTCAAATTAATAATGAAAGATGAAATTTTTAATTTTTAATTAAAAATAAATAATAAAAATATAATGAATGATCTTGTAATTTTAGCTGGGGGCAAAGGTCTTAGACTCGGAGATCTCACAAAAAAAAATCAAAAAACCATGTTAAATTTTGGTAAAATTCCCTTTTTAAGATATTTGTTAAATTATTATTGCAAATTCAATATTAATAAAGTTTTTATAATTACCTCGTTTGATTCAAAAAAAATTTTTAAAGAATTTCATAAAAAAAAAATAAATTTAGTTGATATCTTTTGTGTAAACCAAGAACAACCAAACGGTACGGCAAAAGCTTTAAAATTGATTAAAAATAAAGTCTCAAAAGAATTTATCTTAGCAAATGGAGATACATATTTTGAGACAAATTTAGATGTGCTAATTAAAAAGAAATTAAAAAATAAGCTAGGATATATGATCTTAACAAAAAAAAATAAAAAAATTGTTTCAAAAAAATTAAATTCATTATCTATAAGAAATAAATTAGTCTCATTAACCAACTCTAATAATGGTTTGGTTAGCACCGGTGTAATGTTGCTATCAAATAAAATTTTAAATTCAATTAAAAAAGAATCATTTTCTTTTGAAAATGATATTTTAAAAAAAAAAATAGAGAAAAATATGATTTTAGGATATCAAGAAAATTCTTTTTTTTTAGATATAGGATCTAAACCTAATTTTAATATTGCTCAAAATCTGTGGATTAAAAAATTTAAAAAACCAGCAATTTTTTTAGATCGGGATGGAGTAATAAATGATAACAAAAATAATTATAATTACAAAATTTCAACATTTAAATTTAAAAAAGGAATATTAAAATTAATAAAAAATTTCATAAAAAAAAATTTTTATATTTTTATCATCACTAATCAGGCAGGTATTGCAAAAAATAAATATACTCTTGGGTATTTTCTTAAATTACAAAAATTTATTAAAATAAAATTTAGTGAGAACAATATAAAAATAAATCATGTAGAATTTTGTCCACATCATCCAAATTCAAAATTAAAGAGATTTAAAAAAAGATGTGATTGTAGAAAACCAAATAATGGTATGATAAAAAATATTTTATCCAATTGGATTATAGATAAAAAAAATAGCTTAATGATAGGTGATAAAATTACTGACAAAATGTGTGCTAAAAAATCAGGAATAAAGTACTATTATTATCATGAAAAGTTGCATAAAGAGCTAAATTAAAGATTAATATGAAAAAAATTTTAATAACTGGCATTTCGGGAATGGTTGGCTCTCATCTTGCAGATTATATTTTAAAAAAAACAAATTGGAAAATTATTGGTGGGTGTAGATGGAGAAGTCCATTAAATAATTTAATACATTTGTCAGATAAAATTAACAAAGGTCAGATTAAATTAAGGTATTTTGATTTAAACGATTATTCAAGTATACTAAAAGTTATTTCAGAGGAAAAACCCGATCTAATCTCGCACTTAGCTGCACAAAGTTTTCCAAAATCAAGTTTTGATGAAAGAGAGGTTACATATAATACAAACATTCTAGGCACCGATAGATTGTTGGATATAGTTAAAAAATGCAAAATTGATCCAGTAATTCATGTTTGCTCCTCATCTGAAATTTTTGGAAGAGTGAAAAAAAAAGATTTACCTATAGGAGAAGAAAACCATTTTCACCCAGCGTCACCATACGCTATTTCAAAGATTGGTACTGATTTGATAGCTAAATTTTATTATGAAGCTTATAATTTAAAAATTATTACAACAAGAATGTTTACTCACACCGGGCCACGAAGAAGTGATTTTTTTGCAGAATCTAGTTTTGCTAAACAAATAGCATTAATAGAAAACAACTTACAAAAAAAGTATCTTTATGTTGGTAATTTAAATTCACTAAGAACTATAGCTGATGTGAGAGATGCGGTAGATGCATATTATAAAATTTTATCAAAACCTTATAGATATGGTGAGTCTTACAACATAGGAGGAGAATATAGTTGCAAAATTTCAGATATAGCAAAATATCTAATCTCACAATCAAAAGTAAAGAATATTAAAATTAAATTAGATAAAAATAGAATTCGCCCTATCGATGCAGATCTTCAAATACCTAATACAAGAAAATTTATTAGGCACTACAAATGGAAACCAAGAATTAAATTTGAAAAAACTTTAAATGACTTATTAAATTACTGGAGAGATGTAATCTCCAATAATAAAAATTTCCCAAATAGATAAATGAAAATAAAAAAAACAAAACTTAAAGGAGTTTACAAAATAGAAATAGATAAATTTGTAGATTTTAGGGGAGAATATATAGAATCTTTTAATTTAAATGAATTTTTAAAATTTAAAAAAATCAAATTTGTGCAAGACGATTTCTCAATATCAAAAAAAAATGTTCTAAGAGGCTTTCACGGTGATACTAAAACATGGAAATTAGTATCTTGTATACATGGGTCATTTGATTTAGTTGTGATAAATTATAATAAATTATCAGATCAATACTTAAATACAGTGAAATTTAAACTTTCTGATAAAAAGTATGAACAAATATTAATTCCACCTAAATTTGGTAATGCTCATTTAGTTAAATCTAAGAAAGCAATTTTTCACTACAAACAATCAACTTATTATAACAGAAAAGATCAATTCACTATTAAATGGAATGACCCAAGGCTTAAAGTTAAATGGGCCATAAAAAAACCTATACTATCGGAAAGAGATAAATAAAAATGATAATATGTAGAACACCTCTTAGAATTTCTTTGTTTGGAGGAGGATTAGATTATCCAGAATGGTTTAACAATCAACCAACTTCGGTTCTTAACTTTTCATTAAATCAATATACATACATAATGTTAAGAAAATTAAAAAAGATTCATAGTTATAGATTTAGATTAAGATACTTTAAAACAGAAGAAGTAAATAATTATAAACAAATTAAACATGGCCCTTACAGAGAGATTATAAAATACTACAATTTAACCAACAATCCATTAGAGATTACTTATACTGCAGATTTACCAGCCTTGTCAGGGTTAGGAAGCAGTAGCTCCTCAACAGTGGGTCTTATTAATGCATGCAATGCATATAATTCAAGGGTAATTGGCAAAAAAGAACTTAGCCAAACAGCTATAATGATAGAGAGAGATATCTTAAAAGAAAATGTAGGTTATCAAGACCAAATTTGTTCTGCTTTTGGTGGGTTAAATGAAATTTATTTAAATAAAAACTCATTTCAAGTTAATCCAATATTAAATAAAAATATTATTAAAACTATAGATAATAATTTTTATCTTTACTATACGGGTGTTCAAAGGAAATCTAACAAATTAGAGAAAACTAAAATTAATAAAATAAAAAAAAAAATTAAAATTGAAAAATTTAATGAATTACATAATTTAACTAATAAAGGAATTAAACTTTTTAAACAGCAAAATTTAAATCTAGATAAATTTTGTAATTTATTAAATTTATCATGGAATATAAAAAAAGAAATAACTCCAGAAGTAAGCTCAAAAAAAATTGATAGCATTATAAATAAACTTAAAAATTATGGTGTTAAAGGTGCTAAATTAATCGGATCTGGAAATGGTGGGTATATTCTATTTGTAGCGAACAAAAAAATAATTAATAAACTAAAGAATGGCATAAATAAAAACTACCTTATTCCAATCAAATGTGAATTTAGTGGTAGTCAAGTAATTTTTAACGGAAACTTTTCTGATAGCTAATTTTTACTAACGCTATTGATATACCAATAAATAGTTTTTTTTAAACCAGTCTCAATATCAATTTTAGGATACCAATTGGAAGTTCTTTTGATCAAATTATTTGATATTTTTCTAAATGGTATCATACTTGGTTTTGTTAAATTATGTTTTACAATTAATTTATCGTTTATATTTTTTTTAATTAGAGATATTACTTTTTTTAAAGAGACTGATTTTCCATAACTAATATTAACCACTTTTATTTTATCGTTTTGAAATGCGGTTAGCATCCCATCTATAAAATCATCAATATATAGAAAATCTTTGATATCTTTTCCATCACCCCAAACCTCTAAGTATTTTTTACTATATATTGATTTTCTAATAATTGACGGTATTACTTTAGATAATTTTGGATCAAACTTGTCATAAGGCCCATACAAATTACTTGGACGAACTACAATTGTTTTCATTGGCTTTTTTATTTTTGAATCATACATTTCACACATCTTTTCAGAAAAAAGTTTCATCCATGCCACAATATAATACTTTGAAAAAAATTTATAATTTACATCATTTTCAAATATTGTATTTTTTTTATTAGGATAAACAGTACTACTACTGATAAAGCAAAGTTTTTTAACCTTTGCTTGATATGCCATATCAAACACTTTTGAATTCATAATTAAATTAGGGGTAAGATGATTTAAAGGTTTTTTTTCAATTATATCTGCGCCAGAAGTATTTGCTGCACACATAAAAACATAATCAACACCGTTAAATATTTTTTTGTTTTTCTCAAAATTTTTTAATAAATCAATTTTTAAAAATTTGATATTTTTATTTTTTTTTATTTTTGGTTTTTTACTATTATATGTAGAAATAATCTTACACTTATACTTTAGTAATTTTATAATTAAATTTGTGCCAACAAATCCTGAGCCACCTAAAATCAATATTTTTTTGTTTTTAAAATTATGCATAAAATTAAAATATTTATTCTGATAAGTAATTTTTTCTTTTTACAAATTCTTTACTGTTAGTAATATACCAGTCCCAAGTTTTTTGAAGACCTTCTGTCAAGGAAGTCTTGGGATTATATTTAATAATCTTGTTTGAGTTTTTAATGCTCATGACTCGCTTTGGCCAACCAGAGTTTTTTGAAGAGTCAAATTTATAATTAAAATTTAAAAATGATCTTAGCGCTTTTACTAAATCTTTTATTTTATAACCTCTTCCCCCTCCTAAATTTAAAAAATCATACTTTCCTGTACCGTAAATTAAAGTATTAATTACTCCATCAGCAACATCATCAGAAAAAGCAAAATCTCTAATCGCAGATCCATCACCCCAAATTACTACAGGATTTTCTTTTCTATATATTCTTCGTATTAAAGTTGGAATCACCATTGCATTTTTGGGATCAAAGTTATCTCCAGGCCCATAAACATTACATGGTCTTACAACAAAATAGTTTTTCAGTTTAAATTGCTTTTTGTAAGAAATGATTTGTAACTCAGCCATTCTTTTAGCCCAGCCAGGATACATATCCATAGGAGATTTTTCTATTTTAGCACTTTCTTCTTTAAATACTGACATGCTGCTATACGCACCTATAGAACTTGTATAAACTAATCTCTTTACTTTATTTATCCTGCAGGCTTCAAGAAAATTTGTATTCATCATTAGTAATGGGACAAAAAAACTTGCTGGTTTCTCTAAGGTAGCTTTAACAGAACCTTTTATACCTGAAATATGAAACGCATAATCACATTTCTTTGTTATTTTTTTACAAAAATTATATGAACAGAGATCTCCAAAAATATATTTCGCCCTTTTATCTAAAATTAGTTTATCTAACGAGACAACGGTAACTTTTGCATTAAAGTCACATAACTTTTTTACAATAGCTCTTCCAATTAATCCTGTTCCACCCGTTACAATAATTCTTTTATTTTTATAAAATTTTTTTTGTAAATTCATTTTAAATTAGAAGATAATCATTTTTATTTATCATTTTGAATTATAAAAATCTCCATTTTCTATAAGTAAAGTAGATTTACTGTCTTTTCTTGTTAATGCTAATTTGAATTCTCTAAAAATATCTTCGGAATTTTTCAAACTTACTACGTTGATTTCTGTTAAAATTTTTCTAAAAATATCTGTATAATCTTGTGTGTGCTGAACACCTCCATCAAGAGGTTTTTTTGAACCTATTGATGTTCTTATTATCACTCTTGGTTTAAATGAATTATTTGATAATACTCTCATCTTGTCGAGATGGTTTACTAATTGATTCATTGCAAGTATTAAAAAATCAAATCTAGGAAAACATGTAATTGGTATGAACCCATTCAATGCTAATCCAGTTGATAATCCTAATTGAACTTCTTCAAAAACAGGTAATTCAATTTTTTTTTTTTTTGGAATATGAGAAAGGGTATTAAATATAGCATTACCACTGTATTTAACTGACTGACCTAGAAAAATCGTTTTTTTATTTTTTGCCAAGTAAGTCATGCTTCTTATTAACTCAGATTTATACTTTAAATTTTTCATTAAAATAAAATCCAACTACCTGTTCCATGATGTGGATAATCTCTTTTGTATTTATAATAGATTACATCTTTAGGTTTTTTTGAAATAATTGACCAAGTGTCTTTCGTGGGTGTATTTGTACTTAATCCATTATCTTCAATGATAAATTTTATTGGAAGCTTAAAATTTTTAGCATATTTATAAACCTCATGAAAAATACCAGTCTCAAAGGTCATATCTCCTACAAAAATAAAAACTTTATTTTTTTGTTTTTTTCTTTTAATAGCTAAAGCTATACCTAGTCCTATTGGAATACCTCCACCTACAATTGATGAAGCTATAAATCTGTGCTCTTTAAAATTAAGACTCATACTTTTTCCTCTAATTATCTCTCTCATCACTTTATTTTCAGGGATTCCATGCAAAAGTGCATGATAATGGCTTCTCCAATTAGATATAACCCAATCTTTTTTTTTAATTTTTTTAAATATTTTTATTAACTGATTTTCATTTCCTCCCGATAAATGAATTGGTGCTCTAATTTTACCATTCTCATAAATTTTTTTAACCTTAAGCTCAAAATCAATTAACTTTTTCTTAATTTTTGACATTTTATATTTTTTTATATTAGAGACTTGTTAAAAATTACTATATTACAATTCTAAAAAATCAATAACAAGATCAATATACTTTAACATCATACGGTAATAATGTATTGTCCATTGAAAATTTTATGAAAATTTCTTTAGTTATTCATGCTTTAAACGAAATACAAGGATGCAAAGAAGTTATACCTAGAATAGATAAAAATTTATTTGACGAAATAATCGTTGTCGACGGTGGTTCTACAGATGGAACAGTTGAATTTTTAGAAAAAAATAATATCAAGATTGTTCATCAAAATAAAAAATATTCTAAATTTGAGATTACATATTTAAAAAAAAACTTAACTGATGCTTATCTTTTGGGTATTGAGCATTCAAGAAACGACTACATAGTAATGCCATTTACACCTGACATGAATATGATACCAGAAAAACTACCTGAGCTTATTAATAAAGTTAAAGAAGGATACGAAATGGTTATAGTTTCAAGATATAAAGATGGTGCAAAAAGTTATGATGATAATTATATAACAGGATTTGGTAATTGGTTGTTTACAACTCTTGTGAATATTTTTTTTGGAGGAAAATTTACTGATTTACTTGGTGGATATAGATGCTGGAATAAAACTTTATTAAAAAGATTTAATATTAAACCAAGAATTTCTGTACATACACAGCTTGCTATAGGATGTATAAGAAATAAAATACCATATACAGAAATTGGTGGAGATGAACCAGCAAGACTTGGGGGCGTTTCACAACTTAATCCTTTAATAAATGGTTCGTGGGAAGTAATAACAATTTTAGAAGCAATTTTTAACAGGAATAAGTATAAAATAAAAAATTAACTTTTAAGAAACAATCATTTCTAGTTTTTTGTTCCATCCAAAAGCAATGACATGTGCCCAAAATTTCAGTCTTCCTTCGCATAAATAATATTTATTTTTAATTTTTTTTAGTTTGATATGTTTAACTTTATTACCTTCTTTTAATTTATTAGCCAAAACAATTGGGGATGGTATTAATTTTCCTTTATTTTCAATTGCATCTTGTAATGATTTAATTTTTTTATATTTTTTATCTTTATAAATTACATCTTTTAGTTTTAAATTTACGTACTTTACCTTAAAAGATTTATCTATTTTTTTAATATCAGTTCTTTTAATTTTATAATCAATAGATTCTAAATTATCTTTTAAATGTTTAATTTTTTTTGTATTTGGAATTAATATTATATTTTTTGACTTACTTGAGAGATAATTTAATATAATTGATACGGAGTTTTTTTGATATTTTTTAGATAGTTGTTTTAATAGTTTGCTCTCTTTTTCTGAAAATTTTAGTCCACCAGTTCCTAAAGGGCTATAGCAAACGATTTTTAAACCATATTTTTCATAATATTTAATATTTTTTTCTAAAGATCTATCCCTAATTGAATAATACTCTTGCACGAATTGAAAATCTTTACCAAGTTTTTTTTTAAAAAATCTTACGTCTTTTAAATCATAATTACTAAGTCCAAAATATCTTACTTTTCCTTGTTGCTTTAGATATTTGAATGCCTTTACAATTTCATTTTTGTCTATTTGATAATTTGGCCAATGAGGTTGAATTAAATCAATTTTCTTTACTTTTAAATTTTTTAGACTTTGTAAAGTTGAATTTATAAAATTTTTGTAACTTAAATTTTCTGGGCTTACCTTCGTTGAAATAAAAAGATTTTTTTTGATTTTTTTATCGAAATTGCCTATTAATTTTTCACTAGCACCGCTTCCATAAATTATTGCTGTGTCTATAAAATTTCCTTTTTTACAGTTACAAAAAAATTTTAATGTATCTTTATGGACTTTAGTATATTTAGCCTTGTTTGCAAAAGTTCCACCAAAACCAAAGCCATAACCAACTTTTTTTATTTTTTGTAGATTAATCATTTAATAGATTATATAAAATCCTAAAATGCTTTGTACAATCTAATTATCATTGCCTATGAAAAATGTATCAGAAATTATAGCTGCAGAATTAAAAAAAAATAAGATTGATAGCATTTTTATGCTTACAGGATACGGTGCAATGTATTTAAATGATGCTATAGAAAAAACTAAAATTAAATTTTTTGCTGCAAGAAATGAGGCTGCAGCCCCAATGATGGCTGAAGCTTATGCAAAATATAGTGGGGGAATTGGTGCTGTTTGTGTAACTGCTGGTCCAGGAGCAACTAATGCATTGCCTGGATTAGCTGAAGCATATGTAGATAGTGCTCCTATAATTGTTCTTTCAGGGCAAGTTGAAAAAGAATTTAGCTCAGATAATTACAAAAATATTTTTTTTAGGACTCTTGGAACGGCAGAGTTTCCAATTACAAGAGTAATTAAAAATATTACTAAATATAGTGTCACTTTAAAAAATCCATATAATTGTCTTTATGAAATTCAAAAAGCTCTTTATCTTAGTAAATCTGGTCGACCTGGTCCAGTTTGGATTGAAATACCTTTAGATGTTCAATCTTACAAAATTAGAGATTTAGGAAAATTAAAAAAATTTAAAAAACCAATAACTAAAAAAAATAATATAAATATTAATCATTTTATTAAATTAATAAATGATTCAAAAAACCCACTATTCATTATAGGTAATGGTATAAAGCAGTCGCAAACTTCTAAAAACTTTAAGTATTTAAGTAATTATCTTAAAATTCCTTTTTTAAATTCTAGGTTTGCTTTAGATCTTTTCCCTTACTCATTAAAAGAAAACATGGGACTATTAGGTATTAAGGGGTCTTTATTTGGAGATAAACTAATAAACAAATCTGACTTAATAATTGCGATGGGCTGTCGAATGGCACCCACATTGTCAATGGGAAATCCTAAAAATTTTTTTCAGAATAAAAAATTGATTTCAATAAATAATGATAAAAATGAACTAGAGAATCCATTTTACAAATTTGATGTAAAA
>MDTD01129832.1_pt1 | contig 10980 bp, 11 predicted proteins | sample 811221 | NCBI WGS metagenome assembly MDTD01 (sample SAMN05326646, study PRJNA326480) | marine metagenome | isolation source: seawater | place: Pacific Ocean: South West | collected 2011
AAACGCCAGCTCACGCAGGTCGTCCTCCTGGGGGGTTCGCTCCACCTCGGACGCTGCGGGCACGAACACGAAGTCTCGGTTCAAAAGCTGCGAGAACCGCGCCGCCAACCCGTCGAGCCCGCGGACCAGGAACAGCAGCAGCCGCGCAGAACGCAGCACCGGCCGCAGCGCCTGCACGTATCGGGCAGCCCAGGTGACCCGCAACAGCCGCAGGAGGCGCAGCGTCAGCAGATTGTCCCCGGCGCCCGGGACCGTGGTCATCGGGAGCAGGAACAGCAACGACGGGATCGCCGGTAAAAGATCTGTGAGCGCGTTCCGTTTGAACCAGCTCCAGCGAGACGGGTGCAGGAACAGCTCGAAGACGAAGTCGCCGACGAAGAACAAGCAGGCGAGCGCGTCGACCCAGTGGAAGATCCAGAGCTGCGTCTCGGACAACTCGACTGACGCCTCGATGACCAGGGTCGCCAGCACGACCAAGAGCAACACGAAGTTGGTCGTCTCCAACACCGTCACCCCGCGCGACCCGATCTTCTGCTCAAGCCGGCGCGCGAGCACGCGGTCGTCAGCGGCCGTCAACAGGCGCCGGCCAAAACGCCTGCACCGCCGGGAGCGCATACGCGCTGCGAGTTGACAGAGCAGCTCCCCCGTGCAGCGGAGCAGCTCGATCTGCTGCTCGATCGGGACGTCCTCGACCGCCGACGTAAGCATCGCGACGCGCTCGCCGACCTCGCCGCCGATCTCTTCGGTTGGTTCGATCCGTTCGACGCCTACGGCGAGCGCCTGGAGACAACGGTCACGGAGCCCTGCCTCTCCCGCGACCGCCGCCATCGCCTGCGCCTCAGCGAGATCCAGCAGCACCGCGACCGTGGGCGTCGCTTCGGCGAGGCGGCGTATCCGCAGCTCCAACCAGTCCCGCCGCACGCCTACCAACTCGGCGCGGAGCTCGTCCGAGCGGGTGCCGTGGAAGCGCTCCAGCCACCGCTGCTCGCCCCCCAGCAACTCCACCTGGAGCGGCCCGTTCGCGAGCCGGCGCCGAGCCGCGGCGAGCGCGCGCGCGCCCTCAGCCGGATCACTGGGCGTGCTGAGCAGCAGGGCACGCAGGCTGCTCTGGTCTGGCGGCGGAAGTTCTGGCGTCATTCCCTTGGAACTGGCTCCGCATTGTAGGAGCCCGACGTGCGCCGTCACGACAGCAGTCTATGTCGCTGCTGGATTCGTCGACGGCGAACCGTCCCGCGGACGTCCACGTCCGACACGCCAGCGGCAGCTCCTCGCCGGGGGAGTGTCAGGATCCCGCGGTCGCGCCTACGATCGGGTGATGTTGTCGCCGCTCCCTGCCGCCCTCTGCGTCGCCGCTCTCTCATGTGGCTTGACCGCCCAGAGCGCGTCGTTCGCGCAGTTTGGGAGCGCCAGCGGCGAGACGTTCACCGGTCAGCAGATCCAGACCGCGGGTTTACCGCAGCTCGGGACGACGTTCTCGCTCGGCGTGAGCCACGCGATCCCGCCATTTTTCTGCCTGCAAGTGCTGACGCCGTACGCCGTCTGGCTCGCCCTCGGCACGTCGAAGCAGGCGTGGCTAGGTGTTCCGCTGCCTGCTGCGCTGCCGCTCGGCTTTGACCTGCTCGTCAGCGTCGACTCGGTCTCGCAGACGCTGATCTTCAACACCACGTCCTGCCCTCCGGGCGCAACTGGCGCGTTCCCATCCCCGTTCGCAGTCACCGTCCCAAACCAACCAGGCCTGATCGGCTTCCAGGTCCATGCGCAGATCCTGATGGCCCGCCTAGGCGCGCTCGCCGGGACACCGCCGATCGCGACCAACGGCGTGACCGTCACGGTCGGCTTCTAGCGATAGAACCGGAGAGAAGGCCCAACAATCGCAGGGGCGCTGTCGCCTACGCTCACCCCATGCGCACCGCAGCCTACGTGTACTCCGGCTGGCACCCGATCCCCGAGCGCGACCGATCTTTTCACCCCGGGTTCACCGAGTGGGAGTTGGTGCGGAACTGCCGGCCGCGCTTCGACGGACACGCCCAGCCGCGCACACCCTTGCTGGGCGAATACGACGACCGCGACCCAGATCAGCTAGGCCGCCGCATGCACCTCGCGCACCGACACGGCGTCGACGCGTTCGTCTTCGGAGTGTTCTGGTGCCGGGGCAAGCGCGTCTTCGAGGACGGTCTCGACCAGGGCTTTTTGGGCGGCCCCGCGGGCGCGGATCTGCCGTTCGCGTGCATGTGGGCCAACCGCATGCCACGCCGCGTCCTGCCCGTCCGGCGCGCGGACGCCCCGGTGCTAGACCCACGACGCGCGGTCCCCTCGGACATCGATGACTTCGTCGCGTTCGTCGCGATGCTCGCCGAACGCTACTTCTACAGAGACAACTATGTCACTGTCGGCGGTCGGTCTTACCTCTCGATCTTCGACAGCACGTTCTTCGTGAAAGAGATGGGGCAAGAAGGCGCCAGAGACGCCATCGAAGCGGCGCGGCGCTGGCTCGCGGACCACGGCCACCGAGACGTGCATCTCGCGGCCATCGAGCCGAGCGAGGAGGTGCTGCCGACTGTCCGCAACATCGGGTTTGACAGCGTGACGCACTATGTACTGCTCCCCGATTGGCGAGGCCCGTTCGAGCAAGACTTCCGCGAATATGCGGCGCTGCGCGCGGCGCAGTGGCCGAGCTTTGCGTCAGCCTCGGGCCTCCCCTACATGCCCGCGGTCTCTCCCGGATGGGACGCCAGCCCGCGCGGCGCGGACTTCGGCCGGACGCGGCCTGACAAATATCCGTGGTCCCCGGTCGTCACCGGCGAGCACCCCGAGCTCTTCGCTGATGCGCTGCGCCGCGCCTGCGCGTTTCGGTCGCCGATCGCCTGCGACGATCCGCTCGTCCTGATCGCGTCGCTAAACGAGTGGAGCGAGGGTCACTACCTGGAACCAGACGAACGCTTCGGCTACGGCTGGCTGCAAGCGGTCCAGGCATCCGTCTAGCGCGCCGACAGAGCCTGACGCGCGCGCGGCTCACAGCGAAGACGCCGAGGCTTTCGACCCATGGCATCCTCGCGCACGTGTCCTATTCTTTCGTCATGCTCGAAACAGGCTCCCCTGCGCCGGACTTCTCGCTGCTTGACGACGAAGGCAACCAGCGAACGCTTGCTGACTTCGCTGGCAAGACGCTCGTGCTCTGGTTCTACCCAAAGGCCGACACTCCCGGTTGAACGATCGAAGGCAAGGGCTTCCGTGATTTGAAGCCCCAGTTCGATGAGAAGGACGCCGTCATCTGCGGGGTGTCGTTCGACTCCGTGGCCGACAACCACGCGTTCCGGGAGAAGTTCGGCTTCCCCTACGCGCTGCTTTGCGACACGGACAAACAGCTGGGTATCGCCTGCGGCGCAGCCGCGGACCAGGGCGCTGGCTATCCGAGCCGCATCACGGTCGTGATCGGCCCTGACAGGGTCGTGCGCGCCGTCTATCCACAGGTAAAGCCTGCGGACCACCCGCAGCAGGTGCTGGACGCGCTCTAGGGCTCCTCGACCGCCTCGCCGTCCGGGCCGCCCCCGGAGCGCCCCTTCCGACCCCGGTCGGGGCCCCACGGATTGGTGGAGCGGCCGCCGCTGCCGTGACGGACAGCGTTCTCCCCGTGCCGGTCGCGGATCGCGTCCATCGCCTTGAGCAGCTTGCTGCGCTGCTCGCTGTTGGCAGAGCGATCCTTTGGCGCTGGCCCGAACAACGCCCCCTGCACGGGCCGCGGCGCCGTCGCGGCGCCCTCGTCGGAGAGGTCGGCGCCGGTCAAACCGAGCAACCGCACTGGTCGTCGACCGTCCCAGGCGTCCGCCAACAGCTCGTCTGCGACCTTCAGCAACACCAAGTCGTCGTCCGTTGCAGCGACCTTGCGCTGCCGCTGCAAAGTCTGGAAAGGCGGGTGTCGGAGCTTGAGCCGGACTACGCACGCCTGTTGTCGAGCTCGACGCAAGCGTCGGCCGACCATCTCCGCCAGCTGCAACAACACGCCCCGGACCTCTTCTCTGCCGACGAGATCCTCTGAGAAGGTCATCTCGTGACCGATCGACTTGGCGGCGCGGTCGACGACGACGGGGCGCTCGTCCAACCCGTTCGCCAAGACGAAGAGGTGCTCACCAAGAGACTCTCCGAAGGCTGCGATCAGCTGGTCACGGGTGCGCGACTGGACATCTCGGATGGATGCCAGCCCCGCGCGCTCCAACGTCGCTCGAGTCGACGGCCCCACTCCCCAAAGGCGCGAGAGCGGTAGGTCGGCGAGGAACGCGCGCTCTTGGCCAGGAGCGACCACCACCAACCCGTCTGGCTTGTCGAGGTCGCTCGCGACCTTGGCCACGTATTTACACGTCGCGACCCCGACCGAAACCCGAAGCTGCGTTCGCGCGTGGACCTCGTGTCGGATTCGCCGCGCGATCTCCGGACCGTCGCCGAACAGCGCGCGGCTGCCGGTCACGTCGAGGAAGGCCTCGTCGAGCGACAGCGGCTCGATCTGGTCGGTGAACTGCTCGAAGACCTCATGGATCTGGGCGGAGATCCGCGCGTAATGTTCCATCCGCGGGACGACGAAGAGGCCGTGTGGACAGAGTTGCCGGGCCCGACTCCCCGGCATCGCCGAGCGAACGCCGAACTCGCGCGCCTCATAGCTCGCGGTGCTGACGACCTGGCGGGGGCCGGCGCCGCCGATGATCACCGGCTTGCCCCGCAGCTCTGGCCGGTCTCGCTGCTCCACGGCCGCGTAAAAAGCGTCCATGTCAGCGTGCAGGATCGTGCGGACAGCCGTCACGGCGACAGTGTAGCCCAGGGGCAGCCAGCCGCCCCGAGCGGATCCCAGCGGCGCGCCGCCCAAGCCGCCGCCACCAGAAAAGTGGTCAGATTGCCGTTCCCAGCCGTCCCCGACTGGCGGCGAGCCCGTCGCGTCGCTAACCTTCGTCGCCCACATGTTCGAGGACTTCGACACCAAGACTGTCCTGGCCACCGAGAAGGCCCAAGCCCTGGCGGAGCAACTCCAGGACGAATCGGTTGCGACCGGGCACCTGATCTACGGACTCACCGTGGACCAGAGTGTCTGCCTCCACCACATCTTCAGCGACCTCAACGTCGACCCGGACATGTTCTCGGACTACGTCAACAGCCTGCCGCGAGAGCCAGAGGTCCCGAACGGTCCCTGGAACCGCCACTGCATGACGGTCTTCGACCGCGCCCGCGACGCCGCACAAGACCTCGGGCAGAAGACCGTCCGACCCGAGCACATGGCGCTCGCCGTGCTCTCGATCAAAGCTGGCAGCTGCTACGAGACCCTCAAGGAGTTCTCGATCGACCCGGAATACGTGCAGCAGTTGATCATGCAGGCGATGGGCATGGACGCAGAGCAAGTGCCCGAGTGGTTCTAAGGCGGAGCCGCCGCCTGCCCCGTCACGAGGCTGCGTCGACAGCCCACCTGCTCGCAGTCTGATAAGCCGAGTCGCCTGATGCGTCGCGGCGACCTGTCACGACGTCTGCTGAGCGGCGCGCTGTTACGTGCCCTTCGAGGTAGAGCCACGAACCGACAGCCGCGCGTCGCGACGCGCCTCCGCGTCCGCGTAGCGACGGCGCTCCTCGTCCGACTCAGGTGTGACGATAGGTACGACCCGCGGTTTGCGCGTCTCAGGATCCAGCGAGACGAAGGTCAGGTATGCCGAGGCGACGTGATTTCTGTGACCGGTCGGCCGCTCCTCTTGCCAAACCTTGACGCCGACCTCCATCGAGGTCCGCCCGGTATAGTTGACCGAAGCCAACAGCACGATGACGCTCCCTACGGGTACCGGGTTGTGGAAGTCGACGTTGTCGACGCTCGCGGTCACGCACGGAGTACGCGAGTGGCGACCGGCGCAGACCGCTGCGCAGACGTCGATCCAGTGCATAACCCGTCCGCCCATAGCGTTGCCGAGAGGGTTGGCGTCGTTAGGCATGACGATCTCCGTCATCTCGACGCGGCTGGCCTGAACAGGGCGCTTTCGACGTTCGGTCATCGCAGGCGATGTTAGGCCCGTCGCCGCCACGACCAAGAGAAGAACGTCACCGCGGCGGACCGGCCGCTCCGCGGGGCGAAGCCGCGGGCGCGCCGATGAGCTGCACCTCGGACTCGACGCCGAACAACAGCGCGCAACCGCGCGGCAGCGACCAGACCCCGAGGTCTTCCTCGGCGTCTTGAAACGGCACTCGACGGGAGAACCGACCGGTCGCGTCCGCGTGCCCCACCCAACGTCCGCGGGTGTCCAGGATCCGGTGGAAAAGGACCACGCCACCGACGTCTCGGATCTCAAAGCTGACCAACTCACCGAGCGGAGCGGCGCCGTGCAGGACGCGAGACCGACCGACCTCGACCACCTCGCGCGGCCAATACGCCGGCCGCGACGGCGCGCCGCCGGCGCATCCGAGGCACGCCACGGCGGTTAGCGAGGCAAGAAACAACATCCTGGGTATGATCGAGATCTCCTTGGTGGCGTCGCACGAGTTCTACACGCACAATGTGTGATCCGCCAAATCCTCTGCCAACACCCGCACCATGACGTCGATGAAAGGGGTCCTGCTCTCCTCCCCCGGCCAATACAGCCTCCGCCGCAACCTGCGTTTGCCCGAGCCGCAGCCCGGCGAGGTGCGCATCAAGGTCGCGGCAGCAGGCATCTGCGGAACCGACGTACACATCTGCAGCGGCGACCCCTCGCTGAACGGACTGATCGCGCCACCCGTGACGCTCGGTCACGAATTCTGCGGGCACATCGACAAACTCGGAGACGGCGTCGACGAAGCCGATTATCCGCTCGGCACGTACGTCACCGCCGAGATGCACGAGGTCTGCAACGTCTGCCCAGCGTGCGTCAACGGTGCGTACCACGCCTGCGCGACGGCGCGCATCCGCGGCATCAACATGAACGGCGCGTTCGCGGAGTATGTCGTCGTGACGGCGGGCAACGTGATCAAGCTGCCGAAAGACTTGCCGCTGCAAGTGGGCGCCATCCTCGACGCGCTCGGCAACGCCGTGCACACGACCCTAAAGGTTCCAGTGCAGCAAAAGTCTGTCGCCATCGTCGGCTTCGGGCCGATCGGCGCGCTCTGCGGCGAAGTCGCGGCCTTCGTCGACGCCGCCCAGATCTACGTCGTCGACGTCGCAGACAAGGCGCTGGCCCGGGCGCGCGCCTGGGTGACTCGCCGGCAACTCGGTGACCGCGTCACCGTCGTCGACGGCCGCGAGCAGCCGGTCGAGACGATCGTCGACGCGACGAAGGGCGGCGTAGACGTCTCCCTTGAGATCTCTGGTCACCCCGTCGGGATCAACAACGCCATCAAGATGACGCGACCGGCTGGGCACGTAGTCCACCTCGGGCTACCCAAGGAGGATGCGGTCTCGATCGAGGGCTTCTCGTCAAACTTCATCTTCAAGGGGCTGACCATGCACGCGGTCATCGGTCGTGAGATGTTCCGCACGTGGGACCAGATGCTCGACCTGCTAAACCGCGGACTCGACGTCTCCAACCTCGTGTCTGCCGAGCTGCCGCTCGAAGACTTCGGGACAGGCATCGAGCGCTTCGGCGCAGGAAAAGAACAGAAGGTGGTGCTCTACCCGCACCAGCCAGCGGCGAAGCGCGCGCGCCCTGCGGCGAGCAACCCCGAGCCCGCGCAGTTGGGCGACTAGCCCGAGGCGAAGATCAACTCTTGGCGCGCCCGAGATACTCGCCCGTGCGCGTGTCAACGTTGACCAACAGGCCCTGCTCGACGTTCTCGGGGACCTGGACGACATAGCCAGTCTCCAGGGTGGCGGGCTTGCTGCGCGAAGTCGCCGAGTTGCCCTTGACCGCCGGCATGGTCTCGGTGATCTGCAGCGCGACGGTCGGGGGAAGCTCGATCGCGATCGGCGCGCCGTTGTAATAGAGCGCGCGCATCCCTTCGAGGTCGTCCTTGAGGAACTTGCGCTCCCACTCCAGGTCGCCGTGCGACAGCGGGAACTGTTCGAAGGACTCGCTGTCCATGAAATGACACAGGCCCGGCTCGTCGTAGAGATACTGCACTGGCTTCTTCTCGACGTCGGCTGCCGGCACCATCTCGCCGGCGCGCCATGACTTCTCGACGCGCTGCCCAGTCTTCAAGTTGCGACAGCGGATGTGGTAGGTAGTCGTCCCCCCGCGCGCGCCGCCCGAAGCAGCCTGAGTGTTCTCGACGATGTGCGGCGCGTCGTCGACGTCGATAATCACACCTTTCTTCAACTCGTTGCTCGAATACATATCGACAAAGTAGCGGGCGACAGGCGCGAGGTCGCCTACGGCGATCCAGATGTCAGCAGAACGGCGCCGCGCTGCCCGCCTCGCATCCGCTCGTCCTGCCCGCCCGCAAACGCTAGTTGCCGGGGCATCGAGCGCGCGGCGCGGTCAACGCAGCGCTTGGTTGTTCGTGTAGGTGCCCGTGATCGAGGCGGACGCCAGCACGTGCCCCGCCATCGCCGCCGCGACGTCCGCCGCCGTAAAGTCGCCCTCAACGGCGAGGCGCTCGCAACCTAGCGCGTAGACCGTGAACGTGTAGCGGTGCACCAGCTCATCGTTCCACGGCGGGCAAGGGCCGTCGTAGCCCCTGTAGGCGCCCGCCATGTCGGCGTCGCCAGCGAACCAACCGGTGTAGTCATTGACTCCCTGACGCGCGCCCGACGGACCCGGCGGTTGCTGCTTGCCGCGCGCGACGACTCCCTCGCCACAGCTGCCCTCGCCGAGCTCCGCGCAGGCCGCCGGCACGTCAACCATCACCCAGTGCACGAAGTCGGTGCGAGGTAGCTGAGCGCTGACATGTCGACCCTCCTGGTTGACGTCGTCCCCGGCGGTCGGCGCGTCCGGATCGACGCAGAGGACCGCGAAGCTCTTGGTGTCTGCTGGCGCGCCTGTCCAAGCGAGGTGCGGGCTGCGGTTATCGGACAAGCCGATGTGGGTCTCGGGGTCGGGGCGACCGAAGGCGAACGCCGCGTCGATCGGCGCGCCGTCCTGGATACTGGTGCTGGTCAGCTGCAAAGCTCGTGGCTCCTGATCGGGAATCGTTGGGGTTTCCAAGCGATCGTAGTCTGACGGGCGCCGTGACGGCAATCTGGTGACATGTCGAGCCTCGCCGATCGATCTCGCCTGGCGCGCGCCCGGCGCCTCGCGATGACCGTTCTGGCAGCGTCCTTGTCGGGGTGCGGCGCGGCGCCGTCGCTGCAGCCGGCGCGTCCCAACATCCTGATCCTCTACGCCGACGACCTGGGCTGGAATGACCTGGCTTGCTACGCCAACGATCAGCACGCGACGCCCGCGATCGACGGCCTCGCTGCGGGCGGCGCCAAGTTCACCGAGGCGTATGCGGCAGCGGCGGTCTGCGCCCCTTCGCGCGCTAGCCTTATGACAGGCCGCGACGTCCTCGCGCACGGCATCTACTGCATCAACGACCCTGAGACGAGCCGCCCAGAGTCCCGGCGCCTCGACCCGCCGGCGAACCGCAGGCGGCTACCCAAGGAGCTGCCGACGCTCGCCGAGGCGCTGCGCAGCGTGGGTTACCGCACAGGCTGCTACGGCAAGTGGCACCTCGGGCAGGACGGGACCGAGATCTCCGAATGGCACCCGCTCTCGCGCGGCTTTGAAGACGCGGTCCAGACGCGGAGCCCGAGCGGAAAGCGGCGCTACTTCTACCCCAACTTCTCGACGATCCCTGCTGTCCCGATCGAGGAGGGGACGCACATGTCGGACTTCGTGAGCGCGCAGGCGACGGCCTTCCTAGACCGTGACGACGGTCGCCCCTTCTTCCTCTACCTCCCCTACTTCAGCGTGCACGGCCCCCGTGAAGCTAAGCCTGCGAGCCTGCAAGCGGCGAGGGCGCGCGGCCTGAAAGGCCGCGCCGCGGTCTACGCGGCCATGTGCGCGGACCTCGACGAAGCGGTCGGTGTGGTCCTCGACGGGCTCGAGGAGCGCGGTCTCACCGAGAACACGATCGTCATCTTCGCGTCCGACAACGGCGGCACGATCGCGTCCGACAACGCGCCGCTACGCGCTGGCAAAAGCTGGATCTACGAAGGCGGCGTGCGCACGCCGATGATCGTGCGCTGGCCTGGCGTCACATCACCCGGGATGACCTGTGCGCAGCCGGTCTCGCAGCTAGACCTCTTCCCGACGCTGTGCCGCGCCGCTGGCGCGGAGACTGACGAGAGCCTCGACGGCCGCGACATCACGCCGCTGCTCATCGGCGAAGAGATGCCTGCGCGCGCGATCCGCTTCCATGCACCTGATTACGGAAGCTTTCGAAGAGGCGCCTTCGGACGCAGGCCCACCAGCGCAGTGCGGCTCGGCGCGCTCAAACTGGTCTACGACCACGAGACGCAGAGCTCCACGCTCTTCGACCTCAAGGCCGACATCGCTGAGTCCCGAGACGTCTCGCCGCGCCGTCGCAAACGCGCCGCGGCGATGGAGGCGGCGCTGTTAGATTGGCTCAACGAGGCGCCGGCGATGCTACCGAGGCCGCGCCGCTAACGACGTTCGGCGCCGAGCAACTCGACCATCGCCGCCCCCATCGCGACGCCAACGTTCATGTAGGTCTTGGCGTTGCCGCCGTAGTGCGCGTTGGAGCTTGATCCCATGCTCAGCGGATGGGTGTAGATCGTCGCGACGGCGCCCCGCAGCGAGGGGTTCTGCTTCGCGTCACTCAGGGCGAACATGCCCTCAAGGATGCGTCGCTCGTTGCCGGCGGCCGCGTCCTCGTCGGTCTGCCCTAGCGTCGCGCAAACGAACTTGGCGTCTGGCGCGTCGAAATCAGCGCGCAGCGCGGCGACCAGCCGGACGAGGTTTTCGCCGTATTTCGACGCGTGACCTGCGTTGTAGCGGTCTTTGTCGCCCTGCCACCACAAGAACCCTTTCACCTCATACTTGGTCGCTCCTGGGTAGTACTTGCCGAGGTCCTTAAGCACAGCCTTGGCGCGCGCGACGTCCC
>MDTD01183518.1_pt1 | contig 10980 bp, 6 predicted proteins | sample 811221 | NCBI WGS metagenome assembly MDTD01 (sample SAMN05326646, study PRJNA326480) | marine metagenome | isolation source: seawater | place: Pacific Ocean: South West | collected 2011
ATATTATTCTTGTATCTGAATTTTTGTAAACATTAACATCAAATTCTAAATGAAGATCATAAATATTATCACTAATATCAGTGTATAACCAGTCGTTCCAACTAATTCCTAGTTGATTCCATTTACATTCTTGTAAATCTACATTAACTTCTATAAAGTTTCCTCTGTTATAACTTGTTTCTTGGTTTAATATAATATTTTTACAGTATTGTTCATTAATTCCATAGTAAGATGTTAAATTCTCAGAAAAAATATCAATAGGTAGAATAGAATCTCTAACAGTTAAATTTGGATTCAGTCTTTTATATTTATGCACATATGGTATAATTTTAATATTATCAATATATATGTCAATTTTATCATAACATTGCATTAATAATTGTTTAATGTTCGTGAGATCAATAGTATTAGTTAGGTATGAAAATGAAGATAAAGGAATAGTAACTTTAGTCCAATCATTAGTAATTACTCCTCCATCAATTCCTAAATAATTCGCGGTTGCGTAGCATTGATTAGATCCATAATCTTCTAAAATAAATACAATTGGAACCTTATAAATAGTGGGACCATCAACTCGAGCCATAAATTCAATTGCGGCTTTATCTACAATGTTACTCAAATCTTTTGGTTGCCATCCGTCCCATCCAATTCCCATACCAATCCATTCACAGTTTTGATCCAAATCTGTTTTAAGATGTAAAGAATTTTTTAAAACAGTCTTCTTTTCTGAGATCTCAACTTCATTAATAGATAGGGAGATTTGTATATCCTCGTTATTCTCTGAGTTCTGGATTTGTTCCTTAGTATTCTTTTCTCTATAGTCCATTGAAGCATCTAATGGAGAAAAGCTAAATGGATTACAGCGTTCATCATTATTCCCCCACACCTCATCTGTACCGCCTTTTGTAAAAATTTCAGTAGAAGAAAATTGTCCTAATGAATTATTAACATTAGATTTAGATGGTAAATTTTTATATAAAGTAATTTCTTTCATGTTTGAACATGAAAATAAAAAGAAAAATATAAATAAAAATCTATACATCGATTAATTTAAAATTGGTGAACCAATACTCCAAATTAAAAAGTCTACATCGGCTTTAGCAGGACCAGAATCAGGATTTGCTAAAAGTAAGGTTCTAACATTAGAAATTTTAGATGGATTTCTAACACCATCTCCTCCATTTGTAGCTAGAACTAATTTATCTACATCATTATAGCATATAGACATCATCTTCCAACCATTCCAATCCACATCAAACTCATAATCATATCTATCTTCAGTATTTGCATCATAATAACCATCGCCATTTTCATCTTCATAAAATTCTAACTTGAATAATGAGTTTGGAACATTAGAAGTTTGAGAAATAGTACTATCACCATTAATCATTATGTTAAAATATACTTCAGCTGGATCATTCACTAAATCATCTTGATTCCACCAGTAAGTTGAATAATAATCAACATATCCGATTAACCAATCCCAGTCACATGTACCGAATTGTTGCAAAAAATTCACGCCTTGCCCTGCACCTCCCCCAATAGACAATGCCTTAGTACATCCTGCTTGAAAAAAACCCGTGAAATTTGGATTAAATCCATTTTCAAAGTCAGTAATTAATATCGTATTAGCTCCATCATATAACTTTGGCGATTGTATATTGATGACGGTTTCTATAATAGTGTCATAGATCTCAAAAGATAATTCAACAAGACAATCCTCTTCACCTATAAAGAAAGGAATTTTTGTTGAACTTCCATCCCATAAAGAATTTGATTGATCAATAAAATCTGATTTGCCCGAAATATTCTTTACAGAACCAGAATTTAGTCCCTTAATTTTAATTTTCCAATCAACTTGTTTTGAGAAAGATGTTTTAAAATATGTATTTTGATTATTGCTAAAATCTGTTGACCCAAGAATATCTAATGGTTCTAGAATGGCAAATTCTAAATTAGGATTGTCCAACATAGGACCTTCAAACTTATCTTTCTCACATGAGATAAAAAAGATAGTTAGAACAAATAAAAGAAATTTTAATTTTTTCATAATGCTATAAATTCATATTAAACATAAATATTATTCTGCCTATAGAAAATTCATCATAGACTTTTGTTTTATCCAAAACATTAAATTTATTGTACTGCATAGTAAAATAAATATTATCAGTAAAATAATGTTGTAAACCTGCTATTAAAATAGTTTCTTCTGAATTATATCTAGTACTCTCAAAACCATTAATTTGATCATAAATGTCTCTTTCAGCAATAAACTCATTTCCTTCCGCAAGAAACATTTTAACTCCCGCTATTACCTTCAAATTTTTTAATATCTCATATGAAATTGATCCACTACATAAAATAGTTTTTAAATCAACCTTCTCATAATCATCACCATTTCTTTGTACAGATTCAAAATTTACGCCTCCTTCAATATCAAAACTATTTTTAAGAGAAAGTAATTTATCTAACGACACTAATGAATGTAATGAAGATTTACTAAAGAGTCTTTTATTTGTTGTTCCTTGACCAATAACTTCTGAAAAATATTGTGTTTGGAATTTAGCACTTATATAGTCAGTTAATTTAAAATTATCAATGCCTGCAGTAAATCCAACTCTGTTAGGAGTAGCGTTTCCATATGGTTCAGTAGAACTATACATTGGATTATAGTTCATAAGTGAAGTAGACAAATTCTGATTATATATTTTTGGATCAGAGATTATATCTATTAAACTCGCTTTTCTTTGAGTGTAGTTATTAGAATAATAAGGATATGATGTAGTCGTAGTATTATAATTAACCCTTCTAGTTTGAGACCCAACACTTCTAAAATCTGTATCAACATACCTGAACCCTATTTTAATTTTTCCTTTGTTGGTTTTTGAACTAAAAGTAGCTTCAGTAAAATTACCTTTTACCTGCGGAGCTAATGAATCACCACCCCATCCTCTAGTAGAAAAACCACCTTCTAATAGGAATTTATATGGGATATTTCTTAATTTACCTGTATAAGATAATTGAGTATTAAGTACTGGATTATAATAAAAAACATCTCCATTACTTGATGATAATACTTCAAAGGTGTTTACATAATGTGTTCCTAAATTTAAGTTGTTAATTGACTTAATAACTGCGGAACCTCCAATCATTAATAATTCAGGTTTACCCATCCATTCCTGACCTCTGATTCTAGTTGCAAATCCATCAAAATCTAACTGCTTAATATAATTATACATATTATAAGAAAAATTAGTTTGAACTCCATGTAATCTCCAATAATTAGACTTATAATAATTTTCATAATTTACAAAATCTCTATAAAATTCAAAAATCGAGGGTTCAAACTCTGATAATTCTTGATCATAATTATAAAGTGTATACTTCGTTTGTTTTAAATAGATATCACCAACACTAAAAGCAATCTTATTATTTATAATTCCTTTAGCAGATAAACTTCTCAGTTCAACAACACTTTTATTTCCCCACATTCCTCCAAAATCGTTTTGTAATCTTATTTCTGAAGATATTTCTATGTCATCAACGGGAGTAAAATGAAGACCTAAATCTAATATAGTAAAACCACCACCATTACTTCTAGATGAGATGGTGTCTTTTTCTTTAAGAACCCCTTCTAAAGCGTCCCTGTTGTAGTTAACTCTAGCATTCCCATCATACCAAAGATTTGATTTAACCTGAGATAGTATTGCTGTTGGGAAGAAGAAAAAGAAAAAGAAGTAATATAAATTTATTTTTTTCATCAGAAATTAATTTTAAGTTCAATAGTTGTTTCAGTACCCTTAATATTGGTTGCCGAAAAGTTTTTATCAAAATAATTAAATGCTGAGTGCCTTAAAAATAAATATGCACCATTATTTAATTTAATGTCAAATCCAAAACCTAGTAAATTTCCAAATTGATTTCTTGGCTTAAATGAGGGTGTATAATCATCGGTAACTCCCCATAAATTATCAGTTGGGTAGGGATCAGTGTCATCAATATCGGTGTATTTGTTTCCTAAAACTCTTTCTAATCCATATTTACTAACGATGGTTATCCTATTGTTTAACTCGTAACATATATCAATTTGGTGATTAAAATGTCTAATAAATGCTGTTGAGCTTATCACAGGAATAACACTAAAAAAGTCCTGCGCTGTGTTATAGTTTGTCAATGAAAATAAATATAAATTCTTTCCAAAAAATTTAGTTTTATATTTTAAATGTAGATCTGAGGAATAATAAAATTTATCAAACAGTGGACTTCCATTTGTATCAATATATCCAGATGAATAATAACTACTATCATTTAAATCGTAAATACTGTCTGAAACATTAACATTTTCGAAAACTCCTCTGTAATATGAATTGAATTGTTTGTATGGACCATATCCCGAACTAAAATATGAAATTCTAGATAACATTAAACCGTTTGTATTGTGACTATATGAAAAATTGGAATTTATTCTTTCTAGTTCAGAATAAAAACCAAAACCTCCTGAAACAAATAATTCTCCTAATTTAAATTCCGTATTCAAACTTAATCCTTCTCTGTTATTGGCTAAATATCCTAAATTGTTTATTGGACCTCCAAATGAAGTCATAATAGTTGCCTCGGAACCTTCTTCGACGACAGCAGAATGAACAAGTTCAACTACAGAAGTGTTTTGAAACGATGAATTTACATTAACTGCTTCTGGAGAAATTCTAGAATATTGTAACTTGAAAGGAATCCAAGAATATTCTTTTGGAATGTCTAAATTAACAACCAAAACTTCTCCAATTTTTTTTTCAGTTGTATGGCTTTCATAAGATCCCACACCACCTTCTCCAGTAAATCTTAATTTTTTTAATTTGAAATTAAACTCTAAGGATTGGATTGAAAATTGTCTAAAATTATTTTTTACAGAATCTGTTGCTGTAATTGAATTAAAATAATTTAACGCAAAATTTGAACCATTAACTAATTCGCTGTTTAATCTTAAACCCATACTATAATCATCCTTTCCAGAAGAAACTATCTCTCCAATATTATGTTGTGTTTTACCAATTAATGATTGAAAAGACAAGGTTGATGATGAAGGTCCCTGAATCCCAGCACCTGTAATAGTAATTCCTTGAAAAGCAACATTACCAAATCGTAAATCCTGTGAAATGGATCCTTTTTTATAATATTCACTATATCTATCCGATACCTCTTTACTTAATGGGTCGTAAGGGGCTCTTTCAAAGAGACTGTATCTTAAATATCCCTCTTCTGACCAAACAGTAAGTTTACTTTGTCGATACCATTTAATGCCACCAGCATGTACTCCAAAATTACCAAAATCAGAATCTATTGTTGAATACAAATTGGTTCCGAGGTACATTGAAACACTATTACTATTAAACGATCCATTAAAAGGACTATTTAACATTAAGTCTGTTCCAATATTAACACTCTTATTTGCTTTACCAGAAATTGAAATCATCATCATTGGTTCTCTATATCCAGTTCCTATACCAATTGTTGTTGGCTGGGGGTATTCTCCAGAATAATAGTTAGGAATATCCAAATCATACATCTCATTAAAATTACGCACATAGCCTAAAAATCTGAAGTATCCACCTAATCTTATATTTGAAATTGGATCTTTTATAGTAATTGGGGAACTCTGAAAACTAGTACTAATAGAATCGCTTTGAGAAAAAGATTGATAAGGAACATATAAAATGAAAAATATCATTAAAAAAAAAACTTTATATGTTCTTAAAAATCTCATTAATTTTTAAAGTAAAAATCTTTAGAAAGATTATTAATTTTTACACTAAAGGTACCTTCTTCTGAAATCCATTTGTTTTCTATGCCATAAAACTCTAAATCTTTCTTATCCAAAGTAAAAGTTACTTTTTGTTTTTGAGAGGGTTCTAATTGAATTTTACAATACCTAACCAGCTTTTTCAAAACTGGAGTAATAGAAGCGTAATGATCTTGAATATATAATTGAACAACTTCTTTACCTGAGACATCTCCAATATTTTCTACGTCAATTGATATAGTCAATTTATCATTACTTGACATACTTTTTTTATCTATTTCTAAATTTGAATATTCAAAAGTTGTATAACTTAACCCGAAACCAAAATCCCATTGCGCCTCATAGAAATCATTTGCCCATGTATTTCCATTAATAAGTTCAGATTGCTTGTGATCATAAGTCATAATTACACCATTATATTTAGGATATGTATAAGGTAATTTTCCTGATGGATTAACATCTCCTAAAATTATATCTGTCAATGCTTTTGCTCCATGATCTCCTGGCAAATAAGTTTGTATGACAGCGTCACATAGAGGCTCAATATCTCTAATAATTTTAGGTCTACCTTCTACTAAAGTTAGAATTATTGGTATACCTTTTTTATTTAATTCTTTTACTATATTTTTTTGTTCATCTGGCATATCTAATGTATAAATATCACCTGGTCTTTCAGTAGATGGAAGTTCTCCTAAACAGACAATCGCTACGTCATAATTATCAGCGTATTCAATGGCACGTTTGAAATCAGGAGCGATTGTATCCGCTTCGTCACCATTTTTCATATATAATCTAGATCCTTCAAAATATGTAACTTTGTCGAATGAACTTTTCATCTGTTCTAAAATAGTTGGATGATTATTATTGTAAGATTTATCAATTCCCTGCCATGTGTGTGTCCAAGCTCCATTTAATATATTTAAATCATTTGCCGCTGGTCCAATTAATAAGATAGATTGTTCTTTCATCAGAGGTAAAATATCATTATCATTTTTTAACAGAGTAATTGACTCTGCAGCTGATTTGTAAGCTAATTTTTGATGTTTTTCTGACGCAAAGTCTTTATAATAATTTTTATCAAATTTTCTACCATCTAATAAACCAAGTTCCGCTTTAACCCTAAGAATCCTTCTAACAGCGTCATCTAATCTATCAGTAGACACCCTCCCTTCTTTAACAAGCTCTATCAAACTATAAATATAAGTTTTATATTCTGGGTTATTGGGAACCATACTCATATCAACACCCGCATTTATACCGGTAGATATTGCGTCTTTAATTGTAGAGTCTGTTCTATGTTCCTTGTGTAATTTAATGAAATCTTCCCAATCTGAAACTGCAAATCCGGCAAAACCCCATTTTTCCTTTAATATATCGTTAAGTAAATATTTATTTGCATGGCCAGGAATTCCATTAACATCTCCACTATTAACCATAATAGTCATAGCTCCAGCGTCAATTGACTCTTTGAATGGTGGAAGGTATAATTCTTCCATAGATCTTTGAGGTATTAAAGATGGTGTTCTGTCACGACCAGTTTTCGGGAAGCTATAACCAACATAATGCTTTAAACAGGCTGCAACATGATCCTTACCAATTGGGAAATTCCCTTGGTAACCTTCAACTATTTTTCTTCCTAATGTTTTTGTTAGATAAACATCTTCTCCAAGTGTTTCGAAAAATCTAGACCAAATAGGCTGTCTTCCCAAATCAAGTACAGGAGAAAAGTTCCAAAATACGCCGCTAGCTCTAGTTTCATAAGCAGTTACCTCCCCCATAGATTTTGCTATAGAAGTATCCCATGAAGCGGCCAAAGCAATTTCTTGAGGGAACAATGTACTATTCTGCACATAATTAGCCCCATGAATAGCATCAATACCATATATAATCGGGATAGTATTCGGAACTTCATCAGTACAATTATCTATTTTTTCTAACTTCATATGCCAGTCGTCTAAAGTAAATGTACGATCACTAACATTTAGAATAGAACCAACCTTAAAAGTATGAATAGCTTCACGTAATTTATCTTGATCGATTGTATGAGGATCTAATAATTTACCATTAGAATCCTTTTGCAAAATTGCATCTAATGTTATTTGACATGTTTGTCCTACTTTTTCTTCAATCGTCATTTGATTGATCATATTGTTAATTTTTTCCTCATAAAGCAGAGGGAAATTAGATTTTTCAACGATTGAATTTGAATTATTTATAAAGTAAAAAATACTAATAATAATCAATAATGTAGTAATAATTGATATTGACTTATTTTTTTTAATAGACATGTTTAACTATTTTTAAAAAGTTTATTTGTTTTTAAAGAAAAAATTAATAAATAAAGGAAACAAAAAACTGTTATCCAATATGATTCGTGAATTCCAATTACATCTGCTAATTTACCTTGTATTGGAGGAATGATAGCTCCTCCTAAAATCATCATAACTAAAAAGGAAGACCCTTGAGAAGTATATTTGCCAAGATTTTTTATACTAAGTGAAAAAATGCTTGGCCACATTATTGAACAAAATAATCCTCCACTTAAAAAAGAAAATATAGCGACATTTCCGGTAGTAAAAAGACCTAACAACATAGCTATTAATCCAAGCACACTAAAAACCGCTAAGTTTCTTGATGGCATATCTTTTCCAATAAAAAACCCAATAATTTGGACAGCTACAAAAACAGCAAAGTAATATAAGTGTTTAACTTCAAAACCTGATATTGCATTTAAAGATAAAACAACTCCAAATGCCACATATGGAACAATAATGTATAGCCACTTTTTTAATGAATTTGAAGGGTTAAACACAGCAATAGCCCCTGTCCATCTTCCAATCATCAAACCACCCCAGTACATAGAAATATACGGAGCAATCTCAGTTTCATTTAAAGAACCAAAGGCCTTTGTTTTTAGTAACTCTGGCAAGTTTCCTTGTATAGTTACTTCTACACCAACATAAGTAAAAATAGCAATCATTCCAAGAACAAGTTGTGGATATTTCATAGCTCCCCACCCCTCAGATTTTTTTCTTGCTAAACTATTCGAAACTAATAATACTCCTACCACTAATATTAACGCTAAAAATGATAGTTTTAAGATATAATCATCCGCTTCCTTTGTCAACTCTTCTCCTTCTAGACCTATATATTGACCAAATATTTGTGAAAATATAATTATCAAACCAATAGTAATTAAAACTAAACTTATCATTGCTTTTTTAGCTCCTAAAAAAGATGAATCTTCTTTTTCTTGTGGTATGCTCTTAGAAAAATAAAAAATTGAAGAAGCTAATAAAAATAATACTCCGACAAATACGTATAGGTACTGTACAGAAATAAGTGTTATTTCCTTATTCTCTATTAGAGCGTCTAAGTCAATATTTGCACTGGCTGCTGTTCCAAACAAAGCTAAAGAAACAACTATCGGCCCAATTGCTGTACCAAACGAATTAATTCCACCTGCTAAATTCAATCTATGTGAACCTGTAGATTCATCTCCAAGAGAAATCGCGAAAGGATTAGCAGCTGTTTGTTGTAAAGAAAATCCTAAACCAACAACAAAAAGGGCTCCAAGAATATAAATAAAAGTACTAGATTGACCTGGCTCACCGCCATTAACAGCAAGCACCATTGAAGCCGCTCCTAATGTTGACAATAATAAACCCTTAATAATAGTACCTTTATACCCCCAAAGATTAAGTATGTTTTTATTTGTTAAGCTAGAATAGATAAATAAGAACAATGCTCCAACATAATATGCTCCATAAAAAGCGAATTCTATTAGTTGACTTTGGAATTGATCCAATGAAAAATATTTTTTACAAAATGGTATAAATACACCATTACTAGCCGCAATAAAACCCCAAAAGAAAAATACTATTACTAGAGTATAAAGAGCCTGTTTTTGATTATTCTTATTCATATTTTTAATTTATAATTATTTTTTGATAAAATTGATTACCTGTTTGATTTTTAAATTTACACACATAAACTCCTGTGTGTAAGTTATCCAACTCTATATTTCTCTTATTATAAGATTTACTCATATTTATTAATCTACCGTCAATATTAAATATTTCATATGAGGATATTAAGAAGTTTGCACTAATTTTTTCATTATCACAATAATAATTTTCATCTACAAAAATATTTGAATTTCCTGTTATATTATTTTGATAAACTCTAACATAATCAATTTCTATATTATTAGGAAAAACAGTATTATTATTTGGACCTCCTTGTGTGATTGCAAGATTGATCATAATATACCAATTACCATCATTAAATGGCCATGTGTTTTGGCTTGGAATACTGCTATATGAAGAAGGGGTTACTCTAAATGTTTCAATCTCATCTACGAACCATTTAATTGTATCTTCACTCCATATAACTGAATATTTATGAAACTCATCAGCGTAAGAACCATTTGAAATATATGTAGAAAAATTTTCATAAGTATGAGTTGATTGACTATACGGACAATTACCAATATGAGCTGCCCCAGTAGTATTATTCGTAAGATAATTATTTCCCCACTGTTCCATAATGTCAATTTCTCCATCACATGGCCAGTCACCACCTGATGGTAACATCCAGAAAGCGGGCCAAAAACCTTCTCCATCAATAGTTTTTATTCTTGCTTCTACCTTACCATATCTAAAACTAAAATTTCCTTTAGTGGTAATCTTAGATGAAGAATAATAAGAAGTATTTCCCCAACTATCAACTAAACCATTTGGCTCCTCCGCTACAGTTATTGTAGCAATTCCATTATTTAGAGTGGTATTTTGTGATTGATAATATTGAAGCTCTCCGTTACCCCACCCGTATAAACCGTATTGAGTTCCAGTACCAATATCATGTGTCCATTTGGAATTATCTAAAGAATTTCCATCAAAATTATCTTCCCAAACAAGATTCCAATTTTGAGATGATAAGTCGATAGAAAAACAAAATACTAAAAGAATACAAAAAAATTTCATATTTTTTTTTAACGTTTACAAACATAAGAAAAAATGCCTTAGTGTGCTTTATACAATAATAAATAATTTAGTACAAAATTAATTTACTATTTAATACTTCATTATCTGTAGTAATCTCTAAGAAGTAAACTCCTTTAGTATAAGTAGCTAAATCTACTTGTTTAGTGTACTCACCAACAAACTGAACTAAGTTTTCAG
>MDTD01149882.1_pt1 | contig 10979 bp, 12 predicted proteins | sample 811221 | NCBI WGS metagenome assembly MDTD01 (sample SAMN05326646, study PRJNA326480) | marine metagenome | isolation source: seawater | place: Pacific Ocean: South West | collected 2011
ATTTCTGAACTGATGTATAATTTTGTAGCGCAGTTACTATCTGATACAGTTGGTAATAATGGAAAAAAATACTTTCCATTAGTATTTAGCCTCTTTATGTTTGTTTTAATTGGCAATATGGTTGGTATGCTGCCCTATCAATTTACATTTACCAGTCATATAATTGTTACCTTTGCATTAGCAACACTAGTGTTTATTATGGTCACAATATTAGGGTTTATTAACCATGGTATTAAGTTTTTTACATTTTTTGTTATACCTGGTGTTCCAATCTATATGCATGTTTTATTAATTCCAATAGAAGTAATATCGTATTTATCTCGTCCAGTTAGCCTATCTGTTAGATTGTTTGCAAACATGCTTGCTGGTCATACATTAATAAAGGTATTTGCAACTTTTGTAGTTACAATGCCTTTCTTTACAGGGGTTTTGCCATTAACATTTATAGTTGCATTAACTGGACTTGAAATTTTAATTGCATTTTTGCAAGCTTATGTGTTTGCAATACTGACTTGTTTATATATTAACGATGCTTATCATTTACATTAATTTAAAATAGGAGGTTTTATGGAAATTGAAGCAGCAAAAGTTATCGGAGCAGGTCTAGCTGTTATCGGTGTTATTGGTTCAGGTATTGGAATAGGAAATATCTTTTCATCATTTATTCAAGCAGTTGGAAGAAATCCAGCAGCACGAGGAGAAGTTTTTACTATGACAATGCTGGGGTTTGCACTTGTTGAAGCAATCGCACTTTTTGCATTAGTTATAGCTCTAGTTATTTTATTTGGCTAAATATTATTAGATTATAAATGCCACAATTAAACCCAGAGTTCTTTATTTCACAGCTCTTTTGGTTAGCTGTATTTTTTACGTTTCTGTTTATATTCTTGTGGAGAGTTTCTCTACCTAGAATAGCAACTGTATTAGCAAAAAGACAGAACAAAATTGATGAGAATTTATCATATGCCAAAGAGCTACAGGAACAAGCACAAAAGATTGAAAAAAATATTAATATTCAAATAAATAATGCAAAAGAACAAACAGATGAAGAAATAAAAAAAACTATTTCTTCATTACAAGATGATATGTCAGATAAATTAGCATTATTGGATAAAGAGCTGAATGATAAAATATCTAAATCTGAAAAAGAGATTCAGCTTAACAAAAATAATCAAATGAAGAATATAAATTCAGAGATCGCCAACATTACTAAGATTACAATTGATAAAATTGTAGATCTTGACATCCCTGATGGTGATATAAAAAAAGTTATTGAAGCACAAAACGGAGTGTTAAATTAATGTTTGCTGATCCACAATTTTGGGTTGCTGTATCTTTTATTTTATTTCTAGCAGCTATCTTCAACCCTGTCAGAAAAATATTAGTATCAAGCCTAGATGCTCAAATAAGTGAAATTAAGCTGAAAATTGATGAGACAGAAAAATTAAAAAATGATGCTCAAAAAACACTTAATGAACTTAAATTAAGAGAAGTTGAAGTTGAAAAAGAAATAGAAAAATTAAGATCAAATTCAGTAAAAAAAATTAATGATCTTCAAGAAATATCATCAAAAAAATTATCAGAACAAATTGAAAAAAGGAAAATTTTAGCAGAAAATAAAATTGATCTATTAATAAGAGATGCAAATCTTTCCATAAAAAATTATATTTCAAATTCTGCAATTGAAGCAACAACAAAAATTTTAATGAATAAATTAACAACAGATAAAGATACTGAATTAATAAAAAAATCTATTAACGAATTAAAAATAGTTTTAAAAAACTAAATTTTTATTTAATTGTAACAAAACCAATTACTAAACTATTAACATTAGCATCTGGTTCTGAAAATATATTTATTTTTTTTACTAATTCAGTATCTTCATAGTATAGTTCTTGTTTATTATATTTCAATTTGCCTTTTATTCTAAAATACTGTCTATCAATTAGATTTTCTTCCTCATCATATAAAAATACAAATATAGGAAAATTTATAAGTTCATTTTGAGGATTTATAGGTTTAACAATAATTAGCAAATCTAATGGGTATTTATTATTATCTGATTCTGATAAACATGTATCGAGAAAGCCAAAATTATCAAGCGATGCTTTATAATTAACTTGCTCATATTCTACCTTTTCAGCTTGTTTATCTATAAAGATATTACTTTCGGTAGAAAAATATACATTTGGACAATATACTTTAGAAACTTTTTTTCCGTTGTTGTTCACACCTGAACACCCAAATAAAAAAATTATCATAAAAAATAGTAAGAATGTTTTCACAATTATTGTAATACTATAAAAGGATCATAAATTACAATATTGTAAATAAAAATGAGTAAAAAACTTAACATTTTCTTAGCTGGGCCCAGAGGTTTTTGTGCAGGTGTAGATAGGGCTATAGAAATGGTTAAAGAGGCTCTTAAAAAATATGGGAAGCCAGTTTATGTAAGGCATGAAATTGTGCACAACAAATTTGTAGTAGAAAGTTTAAAAGCTGAAGGTGCTGTATTTGTAGAAGAGCTTGATGAAATAAGTGATAGAAGTAGGCCTGTCATTTTTTCAGCTCACGGAGTTCCAAAATCTGTACCAAAAGAAGCATTAGATTTAAAACTTATATATTATGATGCTACATGCCCATTAGTTAGCAAAATACATAAAGAAGTTGAACACTTTGATAAAAAAAATCTTCCAGTTATTTTAATAGGACATAGAAATCATCCTGAAGTTATTGGAACAATGGGACAAACTAAAAGAGAAATCTATCTTGTGGAAAATGTTGATGATGTGAAAAAAATTGCAATAAATAAAAATTCAGAAATTGCTTATGTTACTCAAACTACATTATCAGTTGATGACACAAAAGATATAATTAAAGAAATAAAATTGAATTTTCCTAAAGTAATTGAGCCTAAAAAAAATGATATTTGTTACGCAACAACAAATAGACAAGAGGCTGTTAAAAAAATTGCAGGTCAATGTGATTATTTTTTAGTGATAGGAGCTAGTAATTCATCCAACTCACTAAGATTGGTAGAGGTGGCAAAAAATTATGGTTCTAAGAAAGCAATATTGGTCGAAGATGTTGACTCATTGAATTTAAGTATTTTTGATGACATAAAAAATATAGGGATTACAGCTAGCGCGTCGTCACCAGAAATTTTAGTAAAAAAATTAATTGATAACCTTAAAACAAATTTTGAACTTAAAATAAATGAAGCTCATTATCAGAAAGAAGATGTTTATTTTAAAGTTCCTCAAAAACTTAGAAGTTAATATGGCTGTTTTTACAAAATTAAATGAAAATGAAATTAAAGATTATGTTTCGCTTTATAAAATTGGAAAGCTAGAAGATTATTATGAAATTGTCGAAGGGATAGAAAATACAAATTATAAAATTATTTGTAATGGAGTCCCTTATATTCTTACTATTTTTGAAAAAAGAGTCAAAGAAGAGGATTTACCTTTCTTCATAGATTTGAAACTATATTTAAATCAAAAAAATTTTAAATGCCCTGAACCCCTTAAAAGCAATGATGGCTCAATTATAAACACTATAAAAAGTAAAAAAGCAGTTATTATTTCTTTTATAGAAGGAAGCAAAATTACAGAACCAAATAAAATTCAATGTAAAGAGGTTGGAAAAATAGTTGGAAATTTACATAAATTAACAATTAATTTTAATAAAAAAAGAATGAATAGTCTTGATATAAAAGAATGGAAAAATCTTTTAAAAAAATTTGAGAGCAATATTGATACAAAATTTAAAAAATTAACTGAGGATCTTAAAAATGAAATAAATTTTTTGGAATTATCATGGCCTAAAAATCTTCCTTCAGGAATAATTCATGCCGATTTATTTAAGGACAATATTTTTTTTGATAATGAAAGAATAACAGGTGTAATTGATTTTTATTTTGCCTGTTATCACTTTTTTTTATACGACATCTGTATTGTGGTTAACGATTGGTGTTTTAAAAAAAATGGTAAGGTTTTTGATTATGATTTTTTTAATTCAATTATTGATGGTTATAATACTTCGAGAAAATTAAATAAAGATGAATTAATTTCATTTAATATACTTTTGAGAGCTGCTGCTGTAAGAATTTTAGTAACTAGATTATATGATTATATATTTCATCCTAAAAATGCTTTAGTTGTTAAGAAAGATCCTTTTGAATATTATAATATTCTAAAGTGGCATCAAAGTAATAAAGCTATAGAAATATGATATCAATATATACTGATGGTGCATGCTCAGGTAACCCTGGAAAAGGTGGATGGGGAGTTGTTATATTAAATAAAAATGAAAAACCTATTTTTTTAAATGGTGGTGAAGATAATACAACAAACAATAGGATGGAACTTATGGCAGCAATTAATGCAATACAATATTTCCAAGACAAACAAGATTTAGAAATTTTTACTGATAGTAAATATTTAAAAGATGGGATTGAAAGTTGGATACATAAGTGGAAGTTAAATAGTTGGAAGACATCATCAAAAAAATCAGTAAAAAATAAAGATTTATGGTTAATATTAGATAAAGAAATTGATCGCCATAAAATTAAATGGAATTGGGTAAAAGGTCATGCTAACATTGAGTATAACGAAAAGGCAGATTATCTTGCTAGAAAGTATATTGAAGAAAAAAATTAATAAGTCTTATCTGATAATTTTTTTTCTAATATTTTCTTTTTCAACGAGTCATGCTAATCAAAAATGGATAATTGATAAAAATATATCAAGAATATCATTTGAAGTCCCAGTATTGTTTGCAACCAATGTTAAAGGAGACTTTAAAGATATTGATGGTTTTGTTGAAATAGATTTAAAAAATAGAACAAATAACAAAGCAATTCTTTCAGTTTCAGTAGCAAGTGTAGATAGTAATTATAAAAAATATAGAAAATTATTATTAGGACCATTGTTCTTTGATATATTGAATTATCCTATAGGATTAATAGATACAAAAAAATTTATATATAATGATGAAAGTGAGTTAAATATAAATGTTGAACTTACAATCAAGGGAATTAGCAAAATAGTAGAAGCCGAATTAAAAGTAAAAAAATTAACTAGTGAAATTGTGCAAATATTGGGTAGTTTAGAATTTTCAAGAACTGACTTCAACATAGGTACAGGGAGTTGGAGTAATACATCTATTTTAAGGGATAATATCATTATAGATTCTAATATTTTTCTTATCAAAGAATAAAAATGAATGTAAAAATAATACTTCTATGAATAAAATTGGTGTTCATGCTCTAACATTTATTGGAGATATTAAAAATGAGAGTATTGAAAAATGTCTCAATAAAGCTGCAGAAATTGGTTACGATGTTATGGAAATACCTCTTCTAAACCCAGATGTCATAGATACAAAATTTGTGAGTAGAGCATTCGAAAAATATAATTTAGAACCTACAGTTTCTTTGGGATTAAGTTATGATACTGATATTGCATCAGAAGACGAAGACCGTGTAATGGCTGGTAGAGAATTGCTATTTAAAGCATTGGATAGAAGTATAGATATTGGATCTAAAAATTTATGTGGTGTTATTCATTCAGCAATGCAAAAAAATAATCAACAAAAAACTAAAAGAGGTTATAATAATTCTCTTAAAGTTATTGATGAGCTAGCAAATAAAGCAAACAAAAATGATGTAGTTATATCCTTAGAAGTAGTAAATCGTTATGAAACAAATATTATGAATACTGCAGATGATGCAATAAATTATATTAATAATTTAAGTACTCCAAATGTCAAAATACATCTAGATACTTATCATATGAATATAGAAGAAGATAATTATTACGATCCAATTAAAAAGATTGGACATGAAAAATTAGGTATGTTTCATTTTGGTGAAAATCATAGAGGGTATCTTGGAAGTGGTCACATTGATTTTGATGAAACATTCAAAAGTTTAAATGAAATAAAATATAAAGGAATAATTACTTTTGAGTCATTTTCTTCAGAAGTAGTTGATCCGATTCTATCTAATACACTTGCAGTTTGGCGGAACTTATGGACTGATAGTGATGATTTAGCGACTAAAGCATATAAATTTATTAAGGATGGAATGTCAAAATTTAAATAATTAAATTTTTTGAATTTTTTTTATTATCCTCATATAGGTTTTTCCAAATATGATATCTCTTGAGTAATAATGTATTTTTTTCTTCTTGTGGATTAAATTTTTTATTTACATTAATTTCTTTTATTATCTTTTCTTTATTTATTATGTTGGGATCTTGATACATTGCTAAACGCGCTACACCAAGAGCTGCACTGTATTCACTTTGATCACTAACTCTAAGAGTTCTGTTTAATAATGAAGCTAATAATTCTACCCAAAAAAAACTTTTTGAACCACCACCAACCATAAATATTTTTTCAAAATTTTTATTTACTTTGTATATAGAATTAACACCGTCTAAAATTCCAAAGCTAATACCTTCAATAACTGCGTACTGTAAATTTGTAATATTTGTTGTAGTTTTAATAGAATGAAATGAACCTCTTATATGTGGATCATTATGGGGTGTTCTTTCTCCTGAAAGATATGGTAAAAAGTATGATGAATTAATTACATTACTAGGATCAGTAAAATATTTTTCTACATTTACTAATGCTTCATTTATTGAAGATTTTGTAACAGAACATATCCAATCCAGACAATTTGTAGCACTTAACATCACTGACATTAAATGCCATTTATTCGGCAAACAATGACAGAATGAATGTACAGCATCAGAAGTATTAATTAAAAAATTTTGTGTTGGAGTAAAAAACACACCTGATGTTCCTAATGAAATAAAAGATTGGTTCTCATCAGTAATGCCCATACCTACTGCCGCAGCTGCATTATCACCGGCGCCTCCAACTATTGTAACTTCATTATTAAAATTAAAATAATCTCTGATTTTTTTTTTAAGCTTACCTGTAACTTGATTACCCTCTACCAGCCTAGGCATATGTTTCTCTTCTAAATATGAGCAAGATAAAAGTTTATCTGACCATCTTCTCTCCTTAACATTTAACCATAATGTTCCAGAAGCATCAGACATCTCCGAAAAGTATTCTCCAGTTAAATACATACGTAAATAATCTTTTGGTAGTAGTACCTTTGATATTTTACTGAAATTTTCTTTTTCATTATTCTTTATCCAATTTATTTTTGGAGCGGTAAAACCAGACATTGTTATGTTTCCTGATATTGAACGCACATCAAAATTTTGTTTTTCAAATTCAAAACATTCTTTATAAGAACGAGTATCATTCCAAAGTATACATGGCCTTATAACCTTATCTTCTTTATTTATTAATGTTGCTCCATGCATATGGCCTGAAATTCCGATAGAAATTGTTTCTGAAAATTCTCTGGGTTTTTGTGATTTCAATAAATTAAAGCACTTGTGAGTGGCTTCAATCCAATCTTCTGGGTTTTGCTCACTATAACCATCCCTAGTACTCTGACTTGAAAGGCTAGAGTTTGAATTTGCTAAAATTTTTTGATTTTGATCTAACAATATCATCTTGACTGAGGAAGTACCTAAGTCAATGCCTATAAACATATCATTATCTTATTAAAAAAAAAAATATATTACAATTGATAATTAATTATCTAAAGATTTTAATTTTAATACAAAAATTGCAGATATTGTAATTATAGTTACACCTATCAATCTTGGTATATCTGAAAAATCACTATAAAATATATATCGTAGTATAATTGTTGATAAAATTAAGTTATAATAAAAAAAAATGTATTACGCTTGCCTTAGTATAATTAAGAGCAATAATTTAAATATAGACTCCCATAAAAAAAAATAAATCAACTCTAGCAAAAATAATTCCTATGTAAGTTGATGATAATTTTAAATTATTTAGAACTTTGTATAAATAAATTCATAAAAAGTTTTTTTTAAAATTGGGTGTGCATTTAATACTTGAGTCATCAAGACAGCAGTTAAATTTTTAGTAGGATCTACTAAGAAGTACGTTGCCGCAGCTCCACCCCATCCAAATTCACCTATAGATCCTAAATTGTTATTTTTTTTTAAATCACTCATAACTCTAAAACCTAACCCCCAACCATATGGGGCAAAATCATTTGGATAATCAGGAAATGAATTTTCACTAATACTATTTATCTCAAGTGGAAATAATTTATATTCTAAATGGTTTTTGTTTATTTGTTTTAAATATTTCTCACTTAGCAAGACAAGATTATTACCATTTTTTCCATTATGAAGCATATTAGCAAACTTCATATAATTGTCTAAAGTTGAGAATAATCCATGACCACCTCTAGCATAGAAATTATTTTTGTCAGGATATCCATAATTATTAATTTTCTGAGGACCGTATTCAACTTGATTTAATTTATTACTTTTTTGGTTATAATCATATGAAGTCATAATTCTGTATCTCTCTTTTTGATCAACAAAGTAGAACGTATCATTCATTTCTAATGGCTTGAATATATTTTCTTCTAGAAAAGTATAAATTCCGACTTCAGTAATTACTTCTATTATATAGGCTAAAACATCAATAGAAACTGAATAATTCCATTTTTCTCCTGGTTGAAATAATAATGGAAATGATAAAATTTTCTCTACTTCATCTTTTAAAGTAGTTACTTCTGAATGAAACAATTTAGCTTTTTCATACTCTTTGCCAATTGGATCATCCAAAAAATTATAAGAGAATCCTGCTGTATGCAAAAGCAAATCTTTAATCGTAATTGATCTATTAAGCTCATCTAGAGAATTATTTAGATTGTTTAGATTTAAAACTTTTAGATTATTTGCGCTAGGTAAAAATTTTTCTATGGGGTCACTAAGATTGATTAGTTTTTTTTCAACCAAAATCATTGTAGCAAATGCAATGATTGGTTTTGTCATAGACCAAATTCTATAAATAGTATCATCTCTAATTTCAGTTTTGGATTTTAGATCAATATACCCAACTTTACTTTTAAAAATATTTTGATCTTTCTGTATCCCCCATTGTATGCCTTGAAAATAATTTTTTGATATTATATTTTGAAAAAGATTATTTAATTCTTTTTCAATCATTCCTATTTTTCATTTGAAAGATTAATTATTTTATCTACTAATTCTTTATTAATTTTTCTTGGGCCCCGATCTTTTCTATTGTTGTGTCTTCTCTCACCAGGTAATCTTACTCCATCTAATGATTTCATTTCTTTAAAAAATTTTTCAGCATGCTCATTCCACTTGTCTCCAGCTATTAACTCAGGAGATAAAGCCATAATAAATTCACCACCTCTTGCGGGACCTCCATCATTATTATCTTCATCCTTGGCTTCAAAACTAAATAAATCTCCTACAAGGCCGCCTGCTAAAAGCTCTATCATCATCGCAATTGCTGAACCCTTATAATCTCCAAAAGTTAATAATACACCTCCATTAGCAATCTGGTTTGGATCATCTGTTTTGTTTCCTTCTTTGTTTAGTCCTGTTCCATATGGAACTTTGTGTCCATCACGTGCAGCAACTTGAACTTCTCCCATTGCCATAGTGGAAGTTGCCATATCATAAACCACTGGAGTATTGTTTTTTCTTGGCCAAGCAAATGAAATTGGATTAGTTCCAAACAATGGTTTTTTTGCACCAGCTGGTGCAACGCTTGGTTTGTAAGCTGTACACGCAATACCAATTAAATTATTCTCAGCTAATGCTTCAGTTTCATGCCATAATGCTGCAAAGTGATGTGTATTTTGAATAGTTAGAACACCTACACCATGCTTGTTTGTAGTTTCTACTAAAGATGGAATACCAACCCTTATTGCAACTGGAGCAAAACCATAATCACCATCAACTCTTATTGCATTTTGTGTCAAAAAGTTAGTTGATGGCTTAGAAGTACCATTAGCTTTTTTACTTTTTAAGGATGCAACATACCCTGGAATTCTAAATAAACCATGAGAAATACTTCCATCTCTTTCAGCGTGTGTAACAGTATTGGCTACTGATTCAGCATTAAAATCATCACATCCATACTTTTTCAAAACATTAAATGCCAAATCGTAGATTTCATTTAATTCAAGAGAAGTGGTATTCATTTTTAATATTTTTTGATAGAATAATCTATAATATTAAACAAGTAATGGATAGTGAATTAATTAAAAATTTATCAAATCTTTTAGGTGATAGAATATCTTTTTCAGAAAGTGTAAGAAATAATCATTCAAAAGGGGAAGATGCATATGATCCTGTATTGCCGGAAGCTGTAGTATTTCCAAATAGTAATGAAGAAATATCAAAAATATTAAAAGAATGTAATAAATTTAAAACACCTGTAACAGCTTATGGAACTGGAACATCCTTAGAAGGACATGTTGTAGGAAATAATAATGGAATTACTTTATCGTTAGAGAATTTGAATAAAATAATATCGATAAATTCTGATGACTTTGATTGTCGTGTTCAAGCTAATGTAACTAGAGAGCAGCTTAATGAGTCACTTAAAGATAAAGGTGTTTTTTTTCCAATTGATCCAGGTGCAAATGCAGCTTTGGGTGGTATGGCAGCTTGTTCTGCTTCGGGTACAATGGCAGTTATGTACGGAACAATGAGAACTGCGGTTCTAGGTTTAACAATAGTCATGGCAAATGGTGAGATAATTAAAACGGGTACAAGAGCCAAGAAAACATCGGCTGGTTATAATTTGACTAATTTATTTGTAGGATCAGAAGGAACTCTAGGAATAATAACTGAAATTCAACTTCGATTATCTCCAATTCCAGAAAATATTATGAGTGCAGTTTGCCAATTTCAGAATTTAGACTCTGCAGTATTAACAGCACAGGAGATTATTCAATATGGTGCATCAGTTGCTAGAATAGAATTATTAAATAAGGATCAAATGGATATAAGTATAAAGTATTCTAACTTAGAAAATATGGATAGTTTACCTACTCTTTTCTATGAATTTCACGGTAG
>MDTD01180115.1_pt1 | contig 10979 bp, 7 predicted proteins | sample 811221 | NCBI WGS metagenome assembly MDTD01 (sample SAMN05326646, study PRJNA326480) | marine metagenome | isolation source: seawater | place: Pacific Ocean: South West | collected 2011
GATCACCACCATGTGCGGCCGGACCTCGTGGTAGACCTCGACGATGCCGTCGGCGAACTGTTCGGTTCCGTCGTGGTACTCGATGATGAGCGGACCCATCTCACGAGTGCGCTCGGCCCAGATGCGACGATGCGGACCCTCCGGATCGATGGGCTTGGTCCGGGCCGCTTCCACCAGCAACGGTCGCACCCACGAGGCATTGATCGGGTCGGAGGCGTCCGGGCGGTGACCGAACAGCCCCCGGCTTCCCACCAGCAGATGACCGCGACCGACGGTGCGACGGGCCAGGACGGGGCGGCCTTCGGCATCCACCACCAGCGGCGACCACGCTTCATCAAGCCGCAGCACCCGACCTCCGCGGAACTCGATCGACTGGTTTGCGAGCGAATCGACCCCGACCAGCGGCGTCTTCGGTCGCTCGTCCAGCAGGACGGCTCCGTAGCGCTCGACGACCGCGGCACCGGGTTGCGGCGGCACGGAACCGCCGTCCGCCATCATCAGCACCGTGCCACCGGATTCGAGGAATCCGTGCAGGACCTCCCGGGCGCCGCCGTCGTACGGAATTCGTGCGTCACCACCGGTTAGAAGCAGGAGATTGGCGTTCGAAAGGTCCAGCTTGGACAGGCTTCCCCAGTTGCGGACGTCCTTCGCATCGTCCTGCAGGTACTGCCGATGGAAACGACCGTCCATGTAGAAGGTGAACTGCTGGGAGATGTCGGAGACGGAATGGACCGGTGCGGGGGCAGTGGTGTGCAAGGCGACGAGGAGCAGTGGCAACAGCATCGGCTCACCCCGCCTCCCCACCGGTGATCTTCACGAGGACGAAGGTGACGTCGTCATCCTGGACGGCCTGCCCGCGGAAGGCGGCCAGTTCGGAGCGAAGAGCCTCGCTGATCTCCGCCGCGGTGCGGCGGGCATGGGACCGGATGAATGATTCCAGACGCTCCATCCCGTAGAGCTCCCCGGTCTCGCCCTTGGTCTCCCAGATGCCGTCGGTGGCGGCAAGCACGATGCTTCCCTCGGGAAGGGCATCCCGGGAGCATTCCTCGTAGTCGGTCCCCTCCACCAGTCCCAGCGGAATGCCCGTCCCCGACAACTCGATGAATCCGTCGGAGACCGGATCGAAGACGATGGGTGTGCCGTGCCCCGCGGAGGTCCAGCGCATGTCGCGGGTCCGGCCGTTGACCGTCACCAGCAGCATCGTCATGAACCGGTAGCCGCTGGTGTCGGGGACCAGCATCGAGTTGAGGTGCACGAGGAAGTCGGAGAGCGATCCGGGCACGGAGCATCGACTGCGCAGGATGCCGCGGGCGGTGGCCATAAGCATGGCGGCGGCGACACCGTGCCCCATCACGTCGCCGACCGCCACCACCACGGTGTCGTCGTCGGCGTCGATCACGTCGAGGAAGTCGTAGTAGTCGCCCCCGGTCTCGTCGCAGTAGGTGCTGTGGCCGATGATGTCGAGTCCCGCGAGCACCGGGGATGCCGAGGGAAGCAGATTGCGTTGCCCCTCCATGGCCAGTGAAAGCGATCGGCGCATCCGCATTCGATCCTGCAGGCCGATCGCCATGTCGTTGATCTCGTCGGCGAGCTGGGTGTATTCGGGAGCGTGCAGGATGTCCACCCGCGTCTCGAGATCCCCCTGACCGATGCGGCGGACGGCGGTGACCAGCTTCAGCAGCGGCTCCACCAGCCAGCGGGCGGCCAGCATGCCCACGAGGACCGCGAGGATCACCGCGATGCTGCTGGCGATCGAACTGCGGCCGAACTCACGGTCGATGTTGGCGACGAAGTCCCGCTCGGGCACCACCGTGGCGAGGGTCCAGTCCAGGCCGAGGTCGCTTCCGATGGGCGAGACCTGCAGGTAGTAGCTCTCATCATCGATGTCGATGTCCCTGCTGGCATCCAGCGCGGACAGGTCCTTGCCGATGAAGGCACCGGCCGCCTTGATCATGGAATTGACCGACTCGGACGCCAGTTTGCGGGAGCGATCGGCGGCGACGACGGAACGTCCTGTGGAGGTGGCCACCATTCGTCCGTCGTCGGTGGCGAGGACCGCAACACCGCTTCGCCCGATGGCGATCGACTGCAGGTAGTCGCCGAGGTCGTCGAGGGTGAAGTCGGCATCGACGACACCACGCAGGGATCCGTCATCGTCGTACATCGGAATGCCGTAGGAGATGCCCAGCGTGTTGAGCTCGCTGTCTTCCGCCCCGACCCACACGTAGGGTTCCGTCCAGCTCGGCACGCCCGCTGCACGCGGCACGCTGTACCAGGGCCGGGTGTGCAGGTCGAACTCGAAGGTGCTCGACGGACTCGATGCGATCTGCCCCTGATCGTCGACGCGCCACTCGCTCATGGTGTCGCCATGGGGATCGTTCTTGAGAGCCCAGTAGTAGTTGCCCTCGGAGTACCGGGCAAACCAGCAGGCCCGACCGTCCTCCGATCCCCACGTGATTGAACTGAGCATGTCGAAGGCCATCAACTCGTCGATGAACGTCTTTCGCCACGAGGGCAGGTCATCGGGATCCAGCATGCCGGTGAGCAGCAGGTCCCGATTCAGCCTGCAGACCCGGGGCGGCATCGAGAGCAGGTCGATGACCTTGGTGGACACCATGTCGTGGATCTGCTGGATGTTCTGATCGGCGACCTCGCGGACCGCCGCACGGGACTGCAGGTTCCAACGGACCAGCAGACCGATCCCGACCAGAAGCACCGGGACCCCCACCATGAGGGGAGCGGAGACCTTGATGGGAAGACGTGAGATCATCGTTCAGCAGTGTACGTCCTTCCCTCCGCAGGATCGAACGCGGACGCAGGTCAGGTCGCCGACTTCTGACTCCGGGCCAGCTGCTTTCGACGTGTCTCGTCGAGGATCCTCTTTCGGAGCCGAATCGCATCGGGCGTGATCTCCACGAGTTCATCGTCCTGGATGTACTCGAGAGCCGATTCCAGCGTGATCTCACGGGACGACTTGAGCACCACGGTGGCTTCCTTGTTCGACTCCCGCACGTTGGAGAAGGCCTTGCCCTTGACGATGTTGACCCCGAGATCGTTGTCCCGCGCGTTTTCACCCACGATCTGTCCGGTGTAGACCACATCCTGTGGCTCCACGAAGAGGATGCCGCGCTGGGAAAGATTGATCATCGAGTACGTGGCGGCCTGGCCGTCGGCCGTCGCGACCATGACGCCGTTGCTTCGCCGGTAGGTCGTCGACCGGGTCGGAGCGTAGCGGACGAAGGTGTGGTACATGACCGCTTCCCCCCCGGTCGCCGTCAGCAGATGGCTTCGAAGGCCGATGAGTCCGCGGGCGGGAATCTCGCATTCGATGTGCATGCGATCGTTCCGCTGCTCCAGCGACTGGACCTCGCCTCCACGCGTTCCCAGCAGTTCCATCGCGGCTCCGACGTTCGCCTCGTCGACGTCGATGGTCAGCAGTTCGATCGGCTCGCACGTCACGCCGTCGATGGTCTTCTCGATGACCTGCGGTCGCCCCACCGTGAGTTCGTATCCCTCCCTCCGCATGTTCTCGAGCAGGATTCCCAGATGAAGCAGACCACGACCCGACACCTTGAACTCCTCCGCACCCTCGCCGGGCTCGACCCGAAGGGCGAGATTGCTGCGCAGCTCCCGATCGAGTCGCTCGGCGATCTGGCGGGAGGTGACGAACTGACCGGAGCGACCGGCGTTCGGTGAGTCGTTGATGCGAAAAAGCATGTGAAGCGTCGGCTCATCGACCGCAATCCGCGCGATCGGGCTGGGCTGCTCCGGACAGGCGATCGTATCACCGATCTCGAAGTCGCCCAGACCCTCCACGGCACAGAGATCGCCCACCGACACCAGTTCGGCCGGCACCCGACCGAGATCCTTGAATCGATACACCTTCTGGGCACGGGCCGGACGATGTTCGTGCTCGTGACAGACGACGACGGCCTGCCCGGCGGCCAGCGCGCCGGCGAAGACCCGTCCCACGGCGATCCGACCCGAGTAGGGGGAATAGTCGAGGCTCGCGATCAGCATCTGCAACGGCAGATCGGCGGATCCCTCGGGAGCCGGAAGATGTTCCATGACCGACTCGAGCAGCGGCTGCATGTCCCCCTCGTGGACGCCTTCCTCGAGGCTGGTCCAGCCGTCGCGACCGGAGGCGTACACGACGGGAAAGTCGAGCCGTTCGTCGCTCGCGCCCAGCGCCACGAGCAGATCGAACACTTCGTTCAGCACCCCGTCGGGCCGGGCATTCGGCCGGTCGCACTTGTTGATCACGACGATGATCGGGTGATCCAGTTCGAGCGCCTTGCCCAGCACGAACCGGGTCTGGGGCATCGGCCCCTCGAAGGCGTCCACCAGCAGCAGCACACCGTCGGCCATCTTCAGGACGCGTTCGACCTCCCCGCCGAAGTCGGCGTGACCGGGGGTGTCGATGATGTTGATGCGGCAGGTCCGCCCCTGGAAGTCGCCGGACCGCGGACGCCAGGTCACGGCACAGTTCTTGGACGTGATGGTGATCCCCCGCTCCTTCTCGAGCGGATCGGAATCCAGAACGCAATCTGCCTCGTCGCGGTTGAGTTCCATGGACCCGCAATAGGCCAGCATCGAATCGACCAGGGTGGTCTTGCCGTGGTCGACGTGCGCGATGATCGCGAGGTTCCTGAGATCTGGGTCGGCGGTGTGGTTCATGGGCGGCTCGGAGGTGGGCGGGCATGGTATCCGAAAGCCCTCCCGCCGCCTGCGAGGCGATCTGATGGAATCCGCCTTGACTTGCCGCCCCCCTTCAGGATGATAAATCCATGCGGTTCGAACTCCCCACTGCCCTTGCGATCTCGATCACCTGCACCTGCACCTGCACCTGCGGCGTCTTCGCCGAGGTGCTTCTGGTCCCGGAGGACTATCCGACCATCCAGACCGCCATGGACAACGCCTCCCCCGGAGACATCATCGATCTGGCGGCCGGAACGTGGACGGACCAGATCGTCTGGGGGCTCTCCGGAGTCACCCTGCGCGGCCGCAACGGGGACGGCTCGACGATCCTCGACGGCATCGATCAGGACTGGAGCCTCGTGGTCTGCTACGGCGACCCCTGCACCATCGAGCACATCACCTTCCGCAACGGCAAGGGCTCGAACGTGTTCGGCATCATCCGGGGCGGAGCCATCTACGCTGAATACAGTGAGGTCACCATTACCGACTGCGTCTTCGAATCGAACCAGCTCGTGCTGGGCGAGTTCGACTTCACCAGCTGGGGTGGCGCCATCGCAAGCTACAGCGCCCCGATGAACATCGAACGGTGCGTCTTCACCGGCAACAGTGCCGAAGGATCGGGCGGTGCGATCTATGCGAACTTCGCACCGATCGACGTCCGCAACTGCGAGTTCACCGACAACTCCGCCCTCCGGACCGGTGGCGGCATCGCCGGAGAATGGGTCGACCTGACGATCGATGACTCCACCTTCCGAAGCAACCACGCAGAGTGGCTCGGTGGCGGCATCTATCTGGCAACAGCCGAAGATCAGTCGGCCGGCACGACCAGCACCGTGACCAACTGCCGGTTCGTGCGCAACCACGCCTCCGATGCCGGGTTCGCAATGGGTGGCGGCATCGCGATCGAATACGCGCAGCTCGTGCGGGTCTCCGATTCCAGCTTCGAGGACAACTACGGATACATCGCCGGGGCGATCCGCGGCGGAAGCCTCGGAAGCAACGGGTTCGTCGAGACCAGCAATGTCCTGTACTGCGGGAATGCGATCGCCACGAACTGGGGCGAAGTGATCGACGACGGCACCTCCGTCTTCCAGCAGAGTTGCGACTGTTCGGTCGACGCCGACGGGGACGGAACGGTGGGCGTCGACGATCTCCTGCGGGTGCTGTCGGCCTGGGGATCGTTCGCCCCGGATGCGGACGTGGACAACGACGGATCGATCGGCGTCGACGACCTCCTGACGGTGATCGCCGGCTGGGGAATCGACTGCGAATAAAATCCTCCGCAACTGTGAGATGGGCCCACCCGGCAACGCATCGAGGCCGAAGGCCCCGTTCGGGGCCCATGCTCGAGCCCGGAGGCCGACGATGCGATCAATCACCCAAGTCATGGCGAACACCACGCTTGCCTTCACCCTGGTCGGCGGAGCCGCTGCGAATACGGCACCGTTTCCCATTGCCGGAGGAGGCAGCACCTACCTGTCCTCCTTGATCGGCCCCTGGACCGACGAGGACTGCATCCATTTCGATTCACTCGATCTCGAACTCGAGGACCTGCTGCTGGGACGCTCGGATGAGGTCGGCTGCCTGCTGGAGGATGAACGATTCACCGATGCGTCCGTCCAGGTCGGACTCGTGCTGACCGATGACGGCTTCACCGCCTCGTTCGGTGGTGCGGGGCATGCGGAGGGAGCCGAGACCTTCAACCGCCACGACCTTGCAACCAATTTCGAACTCGGATTCCCCACCGACACCCGACTCCGCATCGACTGGACCATGGAGGCCGGGGGGCTGGGGTCGGCGTGGTTTCAGATGCAGCGACTCGGAGACATCGGAGGCGAACTGGATGCGAGCCCGCCATCGATCGACCATGGCGTAGGCGCCTACGCCACTCCCCTCCTGGAACAGGGACATGACGTGCTGTTCATTCCGGCCGGACGATGGCATCTGAGACTGCACTCCAACCATCAGGCGTCCGGCGGATGGGAGGAGGGCTTCCGGCAGTCATGGGGCGGAAGCACCCACGCCGCGACCATCGTCGCGCTCGGCGACGTCGACGGCGACGAGACGGTCGGCGTGGCGGATCTCCTCACCGTGATCGGCCGGTGGGGCGCCGTCGATGCGGATGATTCCGAATCGAAACGGGCCGATCTCGACGGCGACGAAACGGTCGGGGCGGCCGATCTTCTGCGGGTGATCTCGGACTGGGGTTGAGTCACCCCGACCGGATCAGACCGGCGCTTCCGCCAGCAGCCCGTCGAGAATGGCATTGAAGGTCTCACTGGGTCGCATGACGCAGGAGGCCTTCGATGCGTCGGGCATGTAGTAGCCGCCGACATCCATCGCGGGCCCCTGCGCGGAGTTGAGCTCGTCCACGATCGTCGACTCCGCTTCGACCATGGCCGCCGCAACCGGCGTGAAACGGTCCGCCAGGGCCGCATCGTCGGACTGGCCGGCCAGTTCCTGGGCCCAGTACATCGCCAGGTAGAAATGACTGCCACGATTGTCGAGTTCACCACAGTGGCGTGATGGAGACCGATTCTCCATGAGGTAGCGGGTGGTGGCATCGTCGAGCGTTCGACCGAGGACCCCCGCCGACGCATGGTCGAAATGCGAGGAGAGGAACTCGAACGATGCCCCCAACGCCATGAACTCGCCCAATGAATCCCATCGCAGGTGGTTCTCCTGCTCGAACTGCTGCACGAGCTTGGGTGCGGAGCCTCCGGCACCCGTCTCGAAGAGCCCTCCCCCGGCCATCAGGGGAACGATGGAGAGCATCTTCGCGCTGGTCCCCACCTCGAGTATCGGAAACAGATCGGTCAGGTAGTCGCGAAGCACGTTCCCGGTGACGGAGATCGTGTCCTTTCCGTCCTTCATCCGCTCGCAGGAAAACCGGGTCGCATCGACCGGGGACATGATGTGGAACTCGAGACCGTCGGTCTCGAGCTGGGCCAGCGTCTCCTCGACCTTGGGAATCAACTGGGCGTCATGGGGACGATCGGCATCCAGCCAGAAGACCGCCGGACTGCCGGTCGCCCGGGCTCGTTCCACGGCCAGGCCGACCCAGTTGCGAACCGGAGCGTCCTTCACCTGGCAGGCACGCCAGATGTCCCCCGCCTCGACCTCGTGCTGCATGAGCACGGAGCCGTCACCGTCCACGATGCGCATCACGCCGGCGGAGGCCATCTCGAAGGTCTTGTCGTGCGAACCGTACTCCTCCGCCTTCTGGGCCATGAGCCCCACGTTCGGAACGCTGCCCATGGTGGTCGGATCGAAGGCGCCGTTGACCCTGCAGAAATCGATGGTGGCCTGGTAGACCCCCGCGTAGCTGCTGTCGGGAATGACCGCGGTCGTCTCCTCCGTCTCACCGTCGGCGTTCCACATGCACCCGGACTGCCGGATCATCGCCGGCATCGAGGCGTCGATGATGACGTCGCTGGGGACGTGCAGGTTCGTGATGCCGCGATCGGAATCGACCATGGCGATCGAGGGACCGCTGGCGTAGACCGCCTGGATGTCCGACTCGATTGCCGCACGGTCGGCATCGGGCAGTTCCGCGATCTTCGAGACCAGATCGCCGAAGCCGTTGTTGACGTCGACACCCAACGCCTCGAAGGTCGCACCGTGCCGGGCGAAGAGATCGCGGAAGAACACCCGCACGGCGTGCCCGAAGATGATCGGATCGGACACCTTCATCATCGTGGCCTTCAGGTGCAGGGAGAAGAGCACTCCGTCGGTCCGGGCCTGGTCGACCTCGCGTGCGAGGAACTCCACGAGAGCCGATCGGCTCATGAACGTCCCGTCGAGGACCTCGCCGGCCTGCAGGGCGATGCCGTCCTTGAGCACGGAGACCTTGCCGTCCTCGTCGACGTGCTCGATGCGGACAGACGTGGCGTCCGCGAGCGTGACGGACTGCTCGTTGTGACGGAAGTCACCGGCGTCCATGGTCGCCACACGGGTTCGCACCCCTGCGTCCCACGCTCCCATGGAGTGTGGATGGGCACGGGCGTACTCCTTGACCGCCTTCGGAGCCCGACGATCCGAGTTGCCCTGTCGCAGGACGGGATTCACCGCACTGCCCTTGACCGAGTCGTACCGGGACTTGGTGTCGCATTCCGCATCGTTCGACGGCTCCTCCGGATAGTCGGGAAGGTCGTACCCACGTGCCTGCAGTTCGGCGATGGCCGCCTTGAGTTGGGGTACGGATGCGCTGATGTTCGGCAGCTTGATGATGTTGGTGGAGGGATCGGACGTCAGCTCACCGAGTTGCGCCAGGGCATCGGGAACCCGCTGCGACTCGTCCAGGCGATCCGAGAAGACGGCCAGGATGCGGGCCGCCAGCGAGATGTCGCTCAGTTCGAGCTGCAGATCGGTGGCCGCCGTGAAGGCACGCACGATCGGCAGGAAGGAATAGGTCGCCAGAGCCGGCGCCTCGTCGGTGTGGGTCCAGATGATGGTGGGCGAAGCGGGCATCGCGGAGTACTCCCTGTGGATGGCAGAACAGCTCGAGCCGGGGATTCTAATCGATCCACGCCCGGGGCCCACGGGAGCCGGAATGGGTCATGGGGACCGATCCGGGTGATGCGGCTGGCGACGCAGCCAGTGTTCCACCCACAGCGGGGCGAAGGGGACCAGCGAGGCGAGGAAGATCAGCAACGGAGGCTTCAACCTCCATCTGGCCACGAGCACCGCATTCACCAGGGCCACACAGAACAGCAGGAACAGGATTCCGTGGACCATTCCGACCACCGTCACTGCATTCGGCATGCCCCAGATGTACTTCATGGGCATGGCGACCAGCACCAGAACGAGGAAGGAGATCCCTTCGACGATGCTGATGATGCGGAGCCGGCCGATTGACGAGTCAAGCATGTCGAGCGTCCCGTGTGGACATGGCCGGATCAGATCGTGGCCGCAAGATCACCGATGCTCTTGAGTGATGCATGCAGTGTCATGCTCGGAACATGATCGAGGGCCAGCTGCCCGACGTCGCGTCCGCCGACCGCGAGCAGGATCCCGCACTCGTGGCAGTCCCAGGCGAACCGGTTGATCTGGGCGGTCTGCGACCGGATGTCATCGACCGAACTGATCGAGATCCAGGCCAGATCGGGTCGCTGCTCCGGTTCCAAGGAGGTCGTTGCGCACCGAAGCACCTCGATCGGGGTATTGGGACCGATGTTCGCCGCGTGACCGCCCTGCTCCTCCAGCGTCAACGCCACCAGCATCGACGGCAGGATGTAGGGATCCTTCGAAAACGAGGCGCCGGTCGCCGTGAAACGGGGCCGATCGAGGCTGACCGACTGTGAGAACTTCTGGATCACCTCGATGCAGGTCTGGGTGGCACGGTGTTCGGACAGGATCAGCTCCGGCGTGTGCACCCCATCACCGATGACGCCAAGAGCGAACTTGATGTAGGAGTCGCCGATCTCCGCCACCGAAACACCGGAGATGAAGAGCGACATCAGCAGGTTCTGGGCGGAGTCGAACTTGCCGTCCTCGAGCAGGCTCAGGAAGTCGGACGCAGACGCGGTCTGCGCGGACTGGGTGTCGAGGCCGGCCGGCAAACCGATCGAGGCCGGATCAAGCACCGCAAGGGAACGATCACGAATGAACTTGATCGCGGCCTTGAGGGTGATGCGCCGATGCCCGCCGCCGGTGCGGGTCACCTGCAGCAGGCCTTGGTCGGCCCAACGCTTGAGTGAGGACTCGCTCGTTCCAATGGCCTTGGCCAGGTCACGTGGCGAGATGGTCTTGTTGAGGGCTATTCCATTCACAACAACATCATAATCGGCCATTTCGGTCGCAGCAGGGCCAATTTGAATGTTTTGGACGATTTGTCCGGTAAAACCCCTTGACGATCTCGAGAAGGTAGATACATTTTGACCGTTATGACCGATTTGGTCGATTTGAATGTTTAGCAGATAGGAAACCCCCCATGTTCAGTACCACGATCATCACCCTCGCCATGAGCCTCGGCCAGTGCGAAGCCTCCCAGGCCATGGCCGTGAAGGCAATGGCCATCAACAGCAAGCCAACCATCGCCGAAGCCGCCTCCTCCTCCGACCAGTTCAGCACGTTGGTCACCGCTCTGGCAGCGGCCGATCTCGTCGACACCCTCAACGGCGAAGGCAACTTCACCGTGTTCGCACCCACGAACGATGCGTTCGCAGCATTGCCGGATGGCACCATCCCCAGCCTGCTGATGGAGAAGAACAAGGGTCAGCTGACCGAGATCCTCACCTACCACGTCCTGCCGACGCGACTCGACGCCAAGCACGTCGTCA
>MDTD01106681.1_pt1 | contig 10978 bp, 12 predicted proteins | sample 811221 | NCBI WGS metagenome assembly MDTD01 (sample SAMN05326646, study PRJNA326480) | marine metagenome | isolation source: seawater | place: Pacific Ocean: South West | collected 2011
AATCCTGAAAATAATAAACCTTGGGCTATAGTTCCTGAAGCAAGTGCAAGCGATGTTGACAGAGCAGTGAGAGCTGCACAAAATGCATTTGAAGGCGAGTGGCCAAAATTGTTGCCAAAAGAAAGAGCTAAATATTTAAGGCTTATAGGGGATAAACTTAGAGATAATGCTGAACATTTGGGAAAAATAGAGACAATTGATACTGGAAAACTTTATAGAGAAACATATAAACAAGCTAACTACATAGCTGAGTATTATGATTATTATGCAGGTCTTGCTGATAAAGTTGAAGGTACCGTTCTTCCAATTGATAAACCAAATATACAAGCAATAACTACAAGAATACCAATTGGTGTAATTGCTGCAATTGTTCCTTGGAACTCACAAATGTTTTTAACTGCTACAAAACTTGCACCAGCATTAGCAATGGGTAACACGGTTGTAATTAAATGTTCTGAGTTAGCGCCTGCAACAATGTTTGAATTTGCAAAGTTAATTGAAGAAACTGGTATTCCAAAAGGGGTTGTAAATGTTATTTCTGGTTTTGGAGAACCTTGTGGCAAAGCCCTTACATCGCACAATCTCGTTGAAAAAATTGCGTTTACTGGTGGACCAGAAACTGCTCGTCATATTATTAGAAATTCTGCAGAAAATTTATCTGAAGTAAGCTTGGAACTTGGAGGAAAAAGTCCTGTTGCAGTATTTAATGATGCAAATCAAGAAAATGCTATTAATGGGATTACTGCAGGAATTTTTGGCGCAAGCGGACAAAGTTGTATCGCTGGATCTAGACTTTACTTGCAAGAAGAAATTTATGATGAATTTTTGGAAAAACTTTCCAAAAGAGCAGAAAAAATAAAAATTGGAGCTCCAATGGATCCTGAAACTGAGATGGGTCCAATAAGTACCTATAAACAATTAGAGGTTATTGAAAAAAATATTAAACTAACACTTGAACAAGGTGGAAGATTAAAGTGTGGAGGGCATAGACATTCATTTTCGAATGAAGGTTATTACTTTCCAGCAACAATTATAGAGTGTGACAATCACAATTTACCAGCAGCTGAAAATGAACTATTTGGACCAGTGTTATCAGTAATGAAATTTAAAACTGAAGATGAAGTAATTTTAAAAATGAACGACAACCAGTATGGTTTATCTTCAGGAGTTTATACATCAAATCTTGCAAGAGGTATGAGGGTTTCAAAAGCTATTAGAGCTGGAATAACATTTGTAAACACATATAGATTAATTTCACCAACTGCGCCATTTGGGGGAATAAAAGATAGTGGATATGGTAAAGAAGCTGGCATAGAATCTATCAAAGATTACACTCGAGTAAAAACTACCTGGTTTTATACTTCTGATAAGCCCTCATTAGATCCATTTTCAATAAGATAAAATTATTTATTTAATTCAAATAATCATTGAAAAATAGATACAATAATATTTAATTAACTTTTAAAAAATAATATCACTAGAGGTAAATATGGCAGATACGAAAAATAAGAATTATGGGGTACTTATAATTGGAGCAATAATTATTATTGCTGCAATATTTTACTTCACTCAACAAAAATCATCTTTAATTGGAAAAAAACAGGAAATCAAAGTAGGTATTATCCTTGGATTTACTGGGCCAATTGAGTCACTTACACCTTCAATGGCTGCTTCTGCAGAACTAGCTTTTAAAGAAGTTTCAGAATCTGGTTCTCTTTTAGGAGGATCAGTAATCAACACAGAGAGAGCTGACTCAACTTGTGTAGACTCAGCTGCAGCAACTACTGCTGCAGAAGGATTAATTTCTGGAGGTGTAAATGCTATAATGGGAGCTGACTGCTCAGGAGTTACTGGAGCTATAGCAACCAATGCTGCAGTTCCTAATGGAGTTGTAATGATATCACCATCTGCAACTTCTCCAGGATTAACTGATCTAAATGATAATGGTTTCTTTTTTAGAACAGCACCATCAGATGCTAGAGGTGGTCAGGTGCTTGCTGATATAACAAAAGACAGAGGCGTAGAAAGCATAGCGATTACCTATACAAATAACGACTATGGAAAAGGGCTTGCGGATGTTTATGAAGCAGCTGTAAAAGCGCATGGAATAAATGTTACAGTCGTAACATCTCATGAAGAAGGAAAAGCAGACTATGGTGCAGAGGTTGCAACTTTAGCAGCGGCTGGTGGAGATGCAGTTGCAGTTCTTGGTTATCTTGATCAGGGAGGTGGAATGATCATTCAAGGTTCAATAGATTCAGGAGCATTTGACGTTTTTGTTTTATCTGATGGAATGATAGGAGAATCTTTAACGGATAGATTTGGAAATGATCTTAATAAATCGTTTGGATCTTTACCTGGCTCCACAGGAAAAGGTGCGGGTCTATTTGCTGATGTAGCAAAAGCTGGAGGAATAAATTCGTCTGGACCTTACACAGGTGAATCATATGATGCAGCAGCACTAATTGCATTAGCTATGCAAGCTGGTGGATCAGCAGACAGATCTTCTATTCAAAAAAATGTTATGAATGTAGCAAATTCTCCAGGTACAAAAATCTATCCTGGTGAATTAAAAAAAGCACTTGATTTATTAGCTGAAGGAAAAAAAATAAATTATGAAGGAGCAACAGCAGTAGAATTTACAGATGTTGGTGAAGCTTTTGGATCATTTTTAGAAAAAGAAATAAATAACGGTCAATTTGAGACTAAAAAGCAAAGATAATTAAAGAAAAAACCCCAACAAATTTTTTTGTTGGGGTTTTAAATACTTAAAATATATATTTGTCAGACAAATATAAAAATATAGCTATCGCAGCTCCTAAAAGAATATATTTCATTATTGTTTAATAATTTTTTCTGGTATTATTCCCTGAGGTCTATATCTCATTATCACTAATAATCCAATTCCAATAAAAAGAAATCGAAAATATGGTGCACTTTCAATTAAGTGAGCTTTTAAAGCATGTGTTTCTGGTAAGTGTGAAGTAAATAAATCTATTATAAATAATGAAATAGGAGCAGCCTCAACCCATAAAAACCATACAACAAATCCTCCAAGAATTGCGCCAAAGTTATTTCCTGTACCTCCAACAATAACCATTACCCAAATGACAAAAGTGTATCTCATTGGTCTATAACTCCCTGGAGTGAATAAACCATCATTTGTTACCATCATTGCGCCAGCCAACCCTACTATTGCTGAACCAAGTACAAAAATTAATAAATGCTCCTTAACTATATTTTTTCCCATGGCACTTGCTGCCTCTTCATTATCTCTTATTGCTCTCATTTTTCTTCCCCAAGGAGAATAAAGTGCTTTTTGTGTGACAATTAATAAAATAATAACCACTGTTAAAAATAAGCCAGTAAAACAAAGTTTTACATAAATTGAAGATGCATCAATTATCATTTGATTTAAAGCATCCTGCTTGTCAGATACAGACTGAATTAAATTTAGTTTTCCTAAATTTAATTTTTCGACTAATTTAATGAACCACTCAGATCTCTGCAAATCTATCTCGTAAGGTGCTGGTCTTTTAAGACCAATTACATTTTTTACACCCCTAGCTAGCCACTCTTCATGCTTTATTATTGATACAACTATTTCTGCAATTAATAATGTTGCTATAGCAAGATAATCAGCTCTTAATCCCAGAGCAATTTTTCCAACTATAAGTGCAAGGCCTGCAGCTAAAAATGCTCCAACCAACCAAGAAAATAATACTGGCAAACCCAAACCACCAAGAAAACCGTATCTCGCAGGATCTATAGCTTCAATCGCTTGTATTCCTGGTGTTGCCGTACTCTTTATCAAGTATATGCCAACTATTAGTATCGAGAAAATTCCTATAGATCGCGTTTTTGTTTTATTAAATTTTTTGAGAATAAACCTAATAGAAATAACCATAATTACAATTACCCATGCAGAAAGTAAAATATTTAAGCCTCCGGCCTGCCATGCTTTTTTAACCGGCTCTACGGAGACTAATACAACTGCCAATCCTCCAAGCGCAGTGTAACCCATGATGCCAAAATTAATTAAACCTGCATATCCCCACTGAATATTAGCCCCAATAGTCATTACAGCAGAAATTAAACAATAATTTAAAATCGTAAGTGCTATTGACCACGATTGAAATAACCCAACACATATGATTAATAATAACATTATAATATAAGCGGTTATTACATTTTCATAGTTTCTCATATTGTTTTACCTTTAAAAATTCCTGAAGGACGTATTAGCAAAACAATTACTAATATAGAAAATGAAACAGCAAACTTATAATCAGTAGATATTGCTTGAACCATAGTATCTGGTGCTAAAGCATCTGGAACAATATAGATTATAAATTTTTTATAAGAGTAGGTTAAAAATATTTCTGCAAATGCTATTACATATCCACCAAGAAATGCACCAAAAGGGTTTCCAATGCCTCCAACAATAGCTGCAGCAAATATTGGCAACATGTTATTAAAATAAACGAATGGCCTATAACTTTTATCTAGACCATATAATACTCCACCAATTGTTGCTAATATCCCAGCGATAATCCAAGTAATCAATACAACTTTTTTTGGATCGATACCTGATAATAAAGCTAAATCCTCATTATCAGAGTAAGCTCTCATACTTTTTCCTGTTTTAGTCTTATTTAAAAACCAAAACATAATTGATACAACAATTATTGTTACAATAATTGTTATAGCTTGAGATGATTTTAAAGTTATCCCTTCATTTAATCCTGTAATTTCTTTAAATTGATTTGCTTTTAAGATAAATTTTTCTCCATCTAAAAATCTTCTATCTGAAGGTCCTATTACAATTCTTATAATTGCTTGAGTTACGAACATAACTCCAACACTAACCATAGCAAATTGAACTGGAGGACTCTTTTTAATACGGTAATAACTAAAAACAAATTTATCAATTAGAAGCATGTAAAAAATCATCGCAATTATTGCAAAGGGAACGGTCAATAACGCAGTTGGAAGAAAACCAAAATTGATACCTAATGTTTGAAAATAATAAGTCAACATAACTGCAAACATTGTTCCAAAAGACATCATGTCTCCTGTTGCAAAATTAGCAAATCTTAAAACTGCATAAATTAGTGTTACAAATATCGCACCTAAAGCAAGCTGAGATCCATAAGCCAAAGCTGGTATAACTGTAAAGTTAATCAAAATTGTTAAAGCATTCAAAATATCCATTATCCACCTAAAAAGGATCTTCTTACCTCTGGGTCTATTAAAAGCTGATCACCTGATCCTTCAAATTTATTTTTTCCAGTAACAAGCACATATCCTCTATCAGAGATGTTAAGCGCTTGTTTTGCATTCTGCTCAACCATAATAATTGCAACATTTGTTTTTTTTACTTTTATAATGTGTTCAAATAATTCGTCCATTACTATAGGCGAAACTCCAGCTGTTGGTTCGTCTAACATTAATACAGAGGGCTCACTCATTAAAGCTCTTCCAAGTGCAACTTGTTGCCTTTGACCACCTGATAATTGGCCAACAATTTGTGACTGTTTTTCTCTCAATATGGGAAATAACTCATAAATATTTTTAATCATATTGTCTAATCCCTTTTGTCTAAGAAAACCTCCAATTTCTAAATTTTCTTTAACGGTCAATTCTGCAAATACATTTCTTGTTTGTGGGACAAAAGAAATTCCTTTTTTTACTCTCTCCTGAGGAGTTGCTTTAGAAATATCCTCTCCATCTAAAAAAATACATCCTGATTTCAAATTAAGGAGACCTAACATAGCTTTCATTGCAGTGGATTTTCCTGCACCGTTTGGACCAAGTATAGCTACTATCTCTCCTCTGTTAGCATTTATATTGCATGAGCTAATAATATCTGGTCCATCTTCATAACCAGCTGTCATTTGTATTCCTTCGAAGAAAGCCATTATTATCCTTTTAAAATTATTGATTTTCCTAAGTAACTCTCAATTACCTTATCATTTTTTTTAACTTCCTCGGATTTACCTTCAAATAAAACTGAACCTTCTGCCATTACAATAACTGGGTCACACATTCTGCTAATGAAATCCATATCATGTTCAATCATACAAAATGTATAATTTTTTTCTTTATTCAGCTTTAATATTGCTGTTCCTAAATCTTTTAGAAGTGTCCTATTTACTCCTGCTCCCACCTCATCTAATAGAACTAATTTGGCATCAACCATCATTGTTCTTCCTAATTCAAGAAGTTTTTTTTGACCTCCGGACAAATTTCCAGCTCTTTCGTTTGCTAAATGCTTTAAATTTAAAAATTCGATTACTTCATATGCTTTTGATCTATTAACTTCTTCCTCTGCTTTAATGCGCCCTTGTTTAAAAAAAATATTTAAAAGCTTTTCTCCAGACTGATTAGGTGGAACCATCATCAAATTTTCCAGAACACTAAGATTTGAAAATTCATGAGCAATTTGAAAAGTTCTTAAAAGTCCTTTTGAGAATAGCTGATAAGAAGGAATATCAGTTACATTTTCATTATCAAATATCACATTGCCTGTAGAAGATTTCAAATTTCCAGCAATTAAATTAAAAAGGGTAGTTTTTCCAGAACCATTTGGACCAATTATGCCTGTTATAGAGCCTCTTTGAATTTTAAGAGAGCAATTTGATACAGCTGCTAATCCTCCAAAATATTTTGATAGATTATCTACCTTTAAAATAATGTCAGCCATTTACTTTATTTCTTGAGACGTTTCAAAATACTATTTGCAGTTTTGCTTAGCGATTTATAAAAACCAGATTTTCTTAATTCATTTATCGCTTGTTCATTTAAACCTTTTGGTGTTTGTGAATTTTTTACTAATAATTTTAAATCATTTTTTTGATTTATTTTTGCATCCTCTGAGAGTGCTCCAAACAAAGATGTAATATATTTTTGGGCATCTACATTTTTTATTCCATTTTGATTAAGCCATGAAGATAATGTAAATAACAATTCATAAAAAGGGGCCATCATTGAAGATGTAGACCAGAAATTCAAGGATAGGTTTTCATTTTTTATTTCTACAGTTGTACCTAAATGGTCAAAAAATTTTTTTACTTTTTTATTAGGTGGATATATTGGTACAGGACCTTTTCTGATTGAAATTGGAGGCAATGGTATAGCTCTAACTATATTAGATTTTAGTCTCGTATATTTTTTAAGTTCTTTCATTTTAATAGTAGAGATAAAACTGATTATTGTTTGATCTTTTTTAAATTTAAGTGTGGGCAAAATTTTATGACCTACGTCTGGTGTAACTGATAAAAAAATCCAATTACACTTATTAATGATGCTCTGATTATTATCTATCACAAGAATTTTTTTGCTTTTTCTTTTTAAACTTAAAGATACTTTGTTATTTCTTTTAGAAACAATAATTTTTTTTATTTTTAGCTTTGAACCTAAAATTCCTGTAATTACAGATTTTGTAATATGGCCAGTTCCAATAAATCCAATTTTCATGATAATAAGTATTATTATTAACACTAAATTAAATTAATTAGTAAGAAAAGTATCAATTCAATAATTAATTATATAAAATTATTTATTACAGACACCTATAGAATTAGGACCACATTTTTCACCATTTGTCCATATAGCTCCATTAAGATTAGCCCCATCAAAATTTGCGTTCGTGATATTTGATGATGTAAAATTTGCCTCCAATAAATTTGAATTTTGAAAATTTGTTTCAATTAAAGTTGAACCCATAAAATCTGCTCTTGTTAAATTAGCACCAGTAAAATTTGCTTTCTCAAAATTTGCTCCTACTAATACTGACTCATAAAGATTTGCTCTAACAAAACTTGATTCTGGAAAAGTGCCAAAAGACAAATTTGAGTTCATCATAATGCTTTTATCAAAATTTACTTGGATAAAACTTGTAAATGACAATTTTGAATTTGGAAGATAGCTTCCTTGTAAATCTTGTCCATCGGAAAATCTACAATTTGTATAATCAACACCATCATTAATTGAATCTTCACATCCCGCACTAGCTATTGAATGAAAAAAACAAAATATAAAAATAAAAAATACTTTTTTCATATTAAATAATAAATGATAAACTTTAATGATAGCAGAAAAAAACTTATAGCGACTAATTAATATCTTTGAGTTAAAGCAATTATACATGCTATAAATATTAACACACACGCTGAAATTGTGTTAATTGTATTTGGGTTAGCTTTTATCCAAATAATCAATTTGTTTGCTAAAAAAGCATAGCTTATTAGAGATAAGAAATCTAAAAACATGTAAGTAAATATTAAAATTATGAACTGAGCAATATAGTTCGAATTAAAATCAATAAATTGTGGAAATATAAATGGAAAAAACATCCAAGCCTTTGGGCTTGTGCCTGCAACTAAAAAACCATCTTTGAAAAAAGATAAATTACTTTTAGAAAAATTATTACTTTTTGATATATCCTTTGGTCTAGACTTATAAATATCATATGCCAAATAGAGTAAATACATTATTCCTGCCCATTTAAAAATATTTAAAATTTCTGGGTGGTCTAAAAAAAAAGATCCTATTACAAATATGACCAAAGTGGCTTGTAGAAGGTTAGCTAAAACATCTCCAGAAGCTGACCACATGCATTTTTTTATACCGTATTTTATAGAGTAAGAAATAATGACTATTCTAGGGGTTCCTGGTGTAATGAATAAAAAAAAAATAATTTGAAGAAATAGAAAAAAATCTAGGGGGAGCATAAGGGATAGTCCTAAAAAACCGGGAGCTAAAGATGGCTAGATAGGACTATCTAAGAGTGATATTATCATAGCAGAGCTGATTTGCATTAAATTTTTTTTTACAATTTATTGAATTTTCATGAAAAAAAGTCACAGGCCAGTAACTAAGGTTAAAAATCCAGAGCCCAAAATGGGCAGTGAGGATTGGGTTATATGGGCAGCTTGGGCAGATAGAATTACATTTGAAGAAATTGAAAAAAAAACTGGTAAAACTGAAAGTGAAGTTATTAAGATAATGCGAAGATCTTTAAAACCTTCATCATTTAGATTGTGGAGAAAAAGAGTGAATTCTCAGAGTATAAAACATAGAAAAAAATTTGAGTACACAAGAAAACTTATTAGATCAAAAATAAAAAAAGAAGAATATTTAGACTAGTATTTTTAAATAATAGAATTATATAAGCACAATGAAAAATATTACAGTTTACTCAGGACCCCTATGCTCTTTTTGTGACGCTGCAAAAAGGTTGTTAGGAAGAAATAATCTAAAATTTAAAGAAATAGACATTTCAACAGATCCAAATTTAATGGATGAAATGATTAAGAAAGCTAAAGGGAAGAGAACGATACCTCAAATTTTTTTTGAAGATCATCATGTAGGTGGTTACCAAGAATTGAGAGAATTAGAAAAAAATGGAAATTTGATCAATAGTTTAAAACAATAAATAATTATTTTTCTTCTTTAAATATAAGACAAACACCGTTATTACAAAATCTTTTACCTGTCGGCTTAGGTCCATCATCAAATATATGTCCATGATGACCTCCACAATTCTTACAATGGTATTCTGTTCTTGCGTAACCTAAATGATAATCAGTTTTCGTTTCAAACACACCAGGTAAAGATTTAAAGAAGGATGGCCATCCTGATCCACTTTCATATTTTGTATCAGAATTAAATAACTTTAATCCACAATTCACGCAAAAATAGCTCCCTTTTCTTTTTTCATCATTTAGCTCACTTGAGCCTGGTCGTTCGGTACCTTCTTCAAACAAAATTAATTTTTGTTCAGCAGTTAAATCAGGATTATTTTTTGACATATTAAATATATTTAGCACAAGTTCTGTGCAAACTTGAGTGTAATTCAATTAATTTATTAAAGTTTTTATTGTAACCACCTCCTAACACACCACAAATTGGTATTTTTCTTGAAAAAAAGTTTTCGATCACAATAGTATCTCTTACATTAATACCTTCTTCACTTATTTTAAGTCTTCCTAGTCTGTCATCACAGTGAATATCAACACCTGCTATATAAAAAATAAAGTCGAAATTTTCCTCATTTAAATTTATTAAATTGAATTTTAAAATATTTAAATACTCTTTATCCTCCATATTATCTTCTAGCTCAACATCTAAATCACTTGAGGATTTTTTTGCAGGATAGTTTGATTTTGAATGCATGCTAAAAGTAAATACATTTTTGTTATTTTTGAATATATCTGAATTTCCATTTCCTTGATGAACATCTAGATCTATAATTAATATTTTATTTGCAAGTCCACGGTTTAATAAATATTTTGTTGCAACAGCCACATCATTAAAAACGCAGTATCCTGCTCCTCCATTATAATTTGCATGATGAGAACCTCCAGCAGTATTGCATGATATTCCAAAATTAATTGCAAGTTTTGATGCTAAAACTGTGCCTCCAGTTGCAATAAATGATCTTTTGACGACGCTATCATTAAGAGGAAAACCAATTTTTTTTATATCTTTTTCACTTAAGCTTTTATTTTGAATAGCTTGAATATATTTTTCAGAATGTGCTTCTTTAAGAGTTTCTATTGAACAAGGAGTGGGTTCATAAAATTTAGAAACTATCTTATTTTTAATTAAAAAATCAGCTAATTCACCAAACTTTTTTATAGGAAATTTATGGTCGTCATCTATTTTAGCTACATAGTCTTTGTGATTAACAACAGGTAATTCCATTTTACTCAATTACGCGAATAGGTTTTCCAGATAAACATGCCTCTATATTTTCAATCATTTGATTGTAATAGATTGAGTAGTTCTCAGCTGTTACATAACCAATGTGTGGAACTAATAAAGCATTTGGTAAAAATCTCAATTTATGACTTGATGGTAGAGGTTCTTTGTCATACACATCAATTCCAGCACCCGCAATTACATTTGTAGAAAGAGCAATAATTAAATCGTCTTCATTTACAATAGGTCCTCTAGATGTATTTATTAAAAA
>MDTD01110224.1_pt1 | contig 10978 bp, 7 predicted proteins | sample 811221 | NCBI WGS metagenome assembly MDTD01 (sample SAMN05326646, study PRJNA326480) | marine metagenome | isolation source: seawater | place: Pacific Ocean: South West | collected 2011
GATGGTATCAATATTCTGCATACACTGACCGGCCCAGGTAAGATCGGGATTTGAGCCCCAGAGATTACCGCCCAGACAGAAGAGAAAGTCCAGTTTCCCCTGTCTGCCCGCTTCCATCATCGCGTATGTATCGTACCCTGAGGTGTCAGGCATCTTGATATTGTAGAGTTTTTCGAGCGACTCCTTGATACCGGATTTGAGGGCGGGAGTAAATCCTATGGAGCCGACACCCTGGACATTTGAATGTCCTCTAATGGGCATCATTCCAGCTCCTGGTCTGCCAACGTTGCCCGTGGCGATGGCAAGGTTGCAGATAGCCAGAACATTTTCCACGCCATGCTTATGGTGGGTGATTCCCATGGCCCAGGCGAATATGGTGGATTTTGCCTCTTTGATCATAGAGGCGACTTTCTCTATGGTGGCTCTGTCCACACCGCTGCCTTTTTCTATGGCATTCCATTCGGTGCCCCGGGCATGCTCCAGAACCGCTTTATGATTGTTGCTGTGGGCTTCCAAAAAAGCTTTGTCCACCGAGCCATTCTCATCGCAAGCTTTTAGAAGACCCAGAAAAAGGGCAGTGTCACCGCCGGCGACGGGCTGGACATATAATGATGAGATCTTTGTGCCGAACAGCATCGACTTGACTTTGGATGGTACATGGAAGGTCTCAAGACCGGTTTCGACCAGAGGGTTGATGACCACCACCTCTCCTCCCCGTTCTTTCAGATCAGCGAGTTGGGTCATCAGCCGGGGATGATTGGATGCGGGGTTGGCTCCGATAATGAAGACCAGATCGGAGCGTTTGATATCGTCCAACTCCACGGTGGCGGTGCCGGTGCCAAATGCCATACCTAACCCGACACCGGATGCCTGGTGGCAATAGTAGGAACAGTTCATGACGTTGTTGCTGCCGTATACTCGGGCAAAGGACTGGAGCAGGAATGCTGCTTCATTGGAGGAGCGACCCGAAGCATAAAAAGCGGACTTCATTCCATCGCTCTGTTTCAGTTTTTTAGCGATGGTATCAAGGGCTTGATCCCAGCTGATGGTCTCGAAGTGATCGGCGCCTTCTTTGAGCATTACCGGGTAGCTGATCCGACCCTGGTCTTCTGCTTGCTTTGGACTGAAAGAGAGCAGCTTTTCCAGGGACTTGTCTTCGAAATAATCCCGGGGAAGAGCTTCGTACATATCTGCCGATTGAGCCTGGAGGCTTTTCTTGCAAACTTCCGGAAAATGTCCGGCTTCATTTACCATGCCGCCTTTCATGCCACCCATGCCAAGGGCGCAAGTTTTGCAAGCGTTCTTTGAGCGCATTCTACGCCAGAGGCGAAGAGGACCGACCTCCATAGCTTTGTTCAGGGTATAGGCTACCGCTTGCCAACCGCCGCCTGGTTTAGTTTTTCGTGCCATAGCTTCTGTTTCTTTACCGTGGTTATCAATTCAATGATTATAAAATAGTCGATTCATTTAGTCTGCTAAGCTTTCCCCATCCCACAGAATCCGGGTACAAACAAAATGAAGACAGAGACAGTCTCGACCTTTCGCCCAGTGGCTAAATCTAAATCATATTTGGGCGCATTTCTTTCTAGCGCTTTTCACTTTCATACCTTCGCCTTTGCTCTCATCATGAGCCTGCTGCTTTCACTTGTTTCTCTTTCCCCGGTACAAGCTGTAACCGCTGAAGACCTGAACAAACTTGAATTGCCTAAGGGGTTCAAGATAAGTATTTACAGCGATCAGGTGCCCGGAGCCAGGCAGATGGCCCTCAGTCCTGAGGGGACACTATATGTGGGAACCATAGCCCAGAATACTGTCTATGCACTTCCTGACAGAGACAAAGACGGCAAGCCGGATAAGGTTGTGGTGGTGGCAACGGATTTGAAGCGCCCCAACGGTGTCTGTTTTAGAAAAGGGGCTCTTTATGTCGGAGAGCTTGGTAAGATTTCAAGATATGAGAACATTGAAACTGCGCTTGACGACCCGAAGAAGCGAGCCCGGCTGAAGCCGATTGTTGTCAACAATAATTTGCCCACCAGAGAATGGCATGGTTATAAGTACATACGATTCGGTCCGGATGGATTGCTTTACGTACCCGTTGGCGCTCCCTGCAATGTGGGTATTCAAGAAGATCCTCGCTTTGCCACAATCATGCGCATGAATGCCAGCGGCAAGAACGCCCATGTTTATGCCAGCGGTATTCGTAACACTGTGGGCTACGATTGGCATCCCGAGACCAAAGAACTCTGGTTTACAGATAACGGTCGAGATTATCTCGGCGACAACCTGCCCCCGGATGAGTTGAATCGAGCGCCCAAGCGGGGTATGCATTTTGGCTTTCCTTATAGGTACGGAATGAATGTTCCAGACCCTGAGTTTGGCTATATCGAAACCAAGCTCGAATTCACGGCACCGGCGGTGCCACTGGGACCCCACGTTGCATCATTAGGAATGCGGTTTTATACCGGAGAGCAGTTTCCCAGGGAGTATCGCGGTTCTATCTTTATTTGTGAACATGGCTCCTGGAATCGCACCAAAAAGATCGGCTACCGAATCAGTCGGGTATCCTTCGATAAGAACGGAAAACCTGATGGATACGAGGTTTTCTGTCAGGGATTCAGGGAGGATGAGAGTTTCTGGGGGCGGCCGGTTGATCTCTGTTTGATGCCGGATGGCTCACTGCTTGTGTCGGATGATGCTGCCGGTGCGATTTATCGAATCTCCTACGAGAAGTAAATTTCTTTCAAGCAGGCTAAAAATAGTCAAAATCAGTACTTGGAATCGGGCAGAATCTGGCATGACTGTGCAATGATATCTACCCAAATAGCCGAAGGAAGTTCCAGGGACGGTCCTTTTTTGATCAGTAAATGTCCCTAATTTCCAGGACAGTGTCTTTGAGACCCTATGCTATTCCCAGTACATTGGCTATCCGATTCCATTCGATACAGAGAATTTCTCACGTCATCACAAAGTCACCGACAAGCATTACTTCGGCACCAGGTCGAAATCCAGGAGGAAGAAAATGAAACGCCGTGCTCCAATCTCCGGTTTATTAGCACTGACCATCGCCCTTTCGATGAGTTCTCCGGCTAACGCTGAGAGCTTCTCCAGCTACTTGACCAAAGTTCCTGGAGTGACCAGCGTTGATCTTCGCCAGGCTGAAATAGAGAAGAGACTTCGGGATGCGGTGGCAGCTGGTCGGCTAACTTTGCTTCAGTCCCAGTCCTTCACCGGTGAGCTTGACAAGATTGCTGACCTGGAAGCTACATATCGGGCTTCCCATGGCAAGCTTTCACTCTGGGAAAATTTGAAACTTCTGTTTCAACTGGATAACTTAAGTAGAAAGATTGAACAGTCCCTTGGCGACCGACAGGTGGCGGATACCAATATCTCCGCCAGATTGACCGAGATGGACCGTCGTATTGAAGATGGATTGTCTTCCCAGCGTTTGACCAAACAGGAGGCATCCGGCTTTACCTATGACCTGGAGCGCATTAAGACCCTCCATAAGTTGCTCACCGATAACAATACCGAGTTGACCGACACCCAATCCCTTCAGTTTGCCCTTGACCTCGACAGGCTGAGTTCCAGGCTGGAGTCGATCATGCATGACCGCCAGATTGAGCTGCCTGAGATAGACAAGGCTCAGGATGAAATTGCCGGACGCATCGCCGCCGGCGTTGACAAAGGTCAGCTAACCAAAGAGGACGCCAAAGAGATTCAAGATGAGTACCAGAAAATCGCTGACCGGGAAGCTACTCTGAAAGGATACGGAAGACCATTGACCAGTGCCGAGTCCCTTGCCCTGGCTGTTGACCTGGAAAAACTTTTCCGCGAGCTTGATCTGAAATTGAGAAATTCTGAAGTGGCAGACAAAAGCTACCAGGAGAAGTCGGAAGTTTTAGGCAATCGTATCGCTTCCGGCGTTGTCACCGGTCGCTTGACGCTTGCCGAAGCTCACTATCTCAAGGACCGTCTCGACCGTTTGAGCCAGAGAGAATCTGAATGGAGAAAAGACGGCAAATTGACCACCTCTGAGCAGAAGGCGCTTACATTGGAGTTGGAGAAGCTTTCTATCACCGTGGAGAGAAGATTGAACGACAGACGCTTTTCCTGGGGTGGTGTTAGCAAAACCATCGCCGATATTCAGTCGCGCCTGGAGGATGCTAAGGTTGCCGGTCGTATGAATGATGGTGACCAGGCCAAGCTAGCCAGGGAATTGGACAAGCTCAAGGCTAACTGGGAAGCTATCCGTCAAAATGGTGGCGAAGGCGTATATCCATTGAAAGACAGCCTTTTCATAGTCTCTGCTCTGGATGAATTATCCAGAAACTTATCTGATAGTCTGCGTGATCGGGATATCGAAATCCCTGGAATTCAGGAGCGAAAAGACGCTATCGATCATCGCATCGCCATCGGTGTCATATCGGGAAGATTGACTCTTGATGAAGGTCAGCTGCTCCTTGATGAATTCGACAAAATCACTGCCAAGGAAGACGTTTATCGTGGCAGTGATAAGGAGTTAAGCGATAGAGAAAAACTAACTCTCGCGCTTCTCACCGAGAAACTGAGCTCTAAAGTAGAGCGCGGCATTCACGAAGGTTCCAATCTCACTGCTAACTTTGAACAGCTCAGACAGGAGCTGAGAGACGACATTGAAGAAGGCATCATCTCCGGTGACCTGACTGAGAAAGAAGCCGAGCAGATGAAAAACGAGCTGACAAGAATAGAGGCCTCCGAGAAGAGCTACAAGGGAAGCTCCGGCGACCTTAGTGCCAGTCAGGCTCTCACTCTTGCCCGTGCTTTGAAAGAGTTGCGGCAGACAATCGACACCGAACTTAGTGATACCGATGTTAGCATGCCTGACATAGATAAACGCAGGCAAGAGCTCGAGATTCGCATCAGCGAGGGTATTACCTCCGGTAAGCTGGAGAAGAAAGATGCCGAGTTTTTGAGAACTCAGCTAGGTAAAATCGAGGAGTTGAACAAAAAGTACTCTGCTTCCGGTGGGTTGAGTCTTGGAGAAGCAGCCACAATCGCCTGGAAGCTTGAGCGCCTGGGAAGCAGCATCGAGGAACGGATGAAGTCCGAGAAAATCTCCCTTCCCGACCTGGCTTCACTACATAGCGATATCGATCAGCGACTCGCGGACAGTATCGCCAGCGGTGTTCTCTCTCTGGATCAGGTGAAAGCTTACAAAGATAGATTGGAAGCCATCGCCCGGATGGAAATGGGATTCAGATATACAGGAGATGGGCTCAGCTATCCAGAAACCCTCATGCTGACCAAACAGCTTCAAGAAGTTGATCAGCAGCTGGAGCTGGCATTGAAAGGGAAGTCCGCTTCCTGGAAAGGTATTGAAGATCGCATTGATAAGACAGGCAAGAGAATCGCTGATGGTGTCGTGACCAGGAAGCTGTCTACTGAAACCGCTAACAGCCTTAAGGCTGAACTAGATAGGATCAGTAGTGCCAGGCTTGCATTTGCCCACTCTGAAGGGGGCTATAGTCTGGATGAGACTGAGACTCTGGTTAGCGACATTGACAGATTGAACTCTGAGATAGACCTTCATTTGAAAGGACAGAAGTTTGCCTGGAGTGATATCGATCGTCGTCAATCCAACCTCGAAAAGACTCTGAAGCAGTTAATCGCCTCGGGTAAAATCAAAGGTTCAGATGCAACGATCCTGACTTCGCAATTGGACAAAATCAAAAGAGCAAAGGCTGCATTCACTCTCAGTGATGGAAGTCTCAACTACTTTGAGCGAGTCTCTTTAGGTGAAGCTCTAGATAACTTCAATCTGATGATGAAACGCACAATCAAATAAAGGACTTTTCCTTTTCTGATTGAAGTGGATAGGCTTATCCGGTTGGCTCAGAAGAAGCGTCGAAAGAGTTTCTGAGGGAAAGGTATAGGCTTATCCGGTTGGCTCAGAAGAAACATCGAAAGAGTTTCTGAGAGAAAGGTATAGGCTTATCCGGTTGGCTCAGAAGAAACATCGAAAGAGTTTCTGAGAGAAAGGTATAGGCTTATCCGATTGGCTCAGAAGAAACATCGAAAGAGTTTCTGAGTGGAAGGTATAGGCTTATCCGGTTGGCTCAGAAGAAACATCGAAAAGTTTTCTGAGTGAAAGGGATAGCTTCATCCGGTTCGCTCAGAATCGGAATGGCACTTGTACTTTCTATCAATTCTGCCTATAGATAGTTTTGAACTTTTCCCTCCCTTCCTTCGTTTAAGAAGAAGGAGGTATTTCTATGAAGTCCACAAAAACTCTATCTCTGGAGAGTAACCTATCCGATCAAGAATATCGAGAATTGCTAGAGGAGATTCGCTGGCAAAGTGGATTTTCTTGTCCGCGCTGCTCACACGATCGAGGCTACTGGATTCAAACTCGCAGACTTTATCAGTGCAAAAAGTGTTCTTTGCAAACTTCGGCCACATCTAACACCGCCTTTCATGGAATTAGAAATCTGCGAGCTTTCATCGGCACGCTTTTTACGTTTTTGCAGCCAAAGCCAATTCCTGCTACCAAAATTTCGACTCGTTTCGAGATTCGTTATCATACTGGTTGGACAACGATGCATCGAATTCGCAAAAACATAGCACCTTATATAGTGCAACCTAGAAATTACAGTCATGTGTCATGTGAGCTTCTTAAGGAGGCACTGACAAAAAGTAGTTCGTGTCATACTGCAGTTCAGGCACAGAATGCGGACTTGCAATCTGAAGCGGCTCTACCCTCACTTGTATATCGATTCATCTTTTTCTTAATTGTTCATTATCGTGGTGTCAGCCAAAAGTATGCACAAAACTATGCCGTCGAATTCTCTTTTCGGAAAGTCGCCAGGAAGATATCCCCATTGTGTTTATTAGAAGCTTTTATTCGTGGAAGTCCTATTACAGCTAAGGAAGTCTCAGGAACTGTAGCTTCCTCGGTGGTCTATCTGGTCTGACAAGCTACTGATCTTTTATGCAGCTTGCCACCGGTTTCGCAAGATCGCCGGCTATTTTATTGGGAATGAAATTCTTGACCTCGGCAAAGATGGAGTCATCTTGTCTTGATTGGGTCAATCTAGAGTACTTTCGCCGCTTTAACTTCCAGAGCTCCTCTCCTGTTTCACCAGAGACGAGCCTGGCAGAGATTCTTGCAGCGGCGGTATCACCATAGAGGTCATCTTTAAATTCTATATTCTGGATAGTGATCTCCAGAAGATATTTTGCCTGGGCCATTCTGCCAAGGGAGGTCCAGCTGATCATGTTTTGCGGAGAAAGTATTGATTTTGAAGCAATCGCCAGGGAGCTTTCTCCGGCTCCATTAGAGTTTGTCATATCATCAAATTTCAATAGAATTACAGGTTTTGACTTCTTCAGTCTTTTCTCGAGAGCTTTTTTAAACATCTGCTGAATGGTTTCTGCCAGACCGACTTCCTGTAGTCGCTTTCTGACGTTGATGTTGTCTTTCTTCGCAAATCCACTCCAGTTGTTATCGAGAATGATTTCATGGGGACCTGTTACTGGCAGAATAGCGATTCTATCTAGAAGGCTAACATTTATATGCTGTCCTCCTATTGTCGATTCGGTCGCCGCTGAGGCAGGTTTGTGCACTTCCAATCCCAGAGGGGTTGAAGAAGCCGCCATGGACACCTCCGTAGGAGGCGATTCAAAAGGACTTTTTCTTTTGATGACAGGATCTTGTTTGATACCGGCCCTGGGGCTTACAGGTTTAGAACCGATGACCAGGTCATCGCCTTTCCACGCCGTTTTTATCACCGGGCTTTGCAGTTCTCCTCTGTCGCTGAGGACTTCAGTCTGCACGTTTTTCTTCATCAGATTGAACGCTTCACCGAGTTTGGTGTATTTACCCCGGTATTTCAAACCTTCGATTAGCTGCCTGGTGAATACTCCATTCTGATACTTTTTGGATTCCCATGAAACCTGGGAAGGTTCGCTTGAACAAACGATCATCATCCCTTTGCCCATGGGGATGTTACCTATATCGAAGCCGCCAACACGGGACAGACCTTTGCTGTCCTTGTTAGCTTTTGCTGCTCCGCTATGACAGGCGTCCAATATAACAAGCACCCGGTCGCAATGAACGCGGTCACGAATCATTGTGGACAGGTTCTGTAAGGAGATTCCGGTGGCGTATAACTCGTCTTTTCTGGTATCGTGGGCGATTATATAGTTAGAGCCTTCATTGTCCATTTTTGATGGACTGCCGTGGCTGGATACGTAGATGACCACAAGGTCGTCAGGTTGAGCCGTTCTCGGAAGCCATTTGTCACCGATGGCGGAGAGAATATTAGTTCGGCTGGCTTCTTCGTCTAGGAGGAGTTTCACATGGTCCGGAGCGAAATTCCCTTCTCTAATCAGGTAGTCTCTGAAATCGGTGGCGTCCTTGGCGGGATATTTGAGATTCATCGACTGATCTTTGAAATTGCTAATTCCGATTATCAAAGCCCATTTGTCATTCACTGGTCGGTTCTGGCCGAATACAGGATTCGAGGCTTGAGCCAGAAGTATCGCTGAAAGACAGCTTAGACCGGCAAGCAATCTTAGAATCTCTCTTGGAGTGTTCGGGGTCAAATAATTATTCATCGGCAATCTCAGGAACATCGATTTAGATTTAGCTCAATAGGTGCTAACTATTCCTTTGACAAAGAGACTGGATATTAAACAATGTTTCCTATTTATTGGCGCTCGTTCAGGCAGAAAACCGAGCACGAAAAAGGCTTGTTGAAGTCCTTTTTTCAACAAGCCTCTAGTTTTTCCGTCTATTTTCTAGCCCGCGGTAAAGTCTTTGAGCGAGCGGATTATATCAGGTTCGGGATCGTGATCCATGTAGATCTGGACGAGATTGTCCTTGATACTAGAATTGCACTTCGGGCATTCAATCAGCAACTCTTTAACCTCGAAAAACTCGTCACATTCCAGGCACCAGTACTCGAAGATAGGTGAAACAGAACCAAAATAATTTGTAGACTTTTCTGCTTCAGCTAGATTCGAGACCGCCGAATTGGGAGTGTTATTTGTCATTTCCTCTTCCTCCACTAAAAATAAAAACCAATCGACGATTTCTCACATAAGTGATGTATCTGAACCCGCGCAAAGCGGAGACAGAAATCTGTTTGGCCTTTACCACGAAGCAGTCTGCACCAGCAAAATACTCGGTGGTGAATGTACCTATATATTGGACCCTATTGACTTTGACCGCGTGACTGGAATGCCAGTCTGCATGTTTTTGGTTAACTTGACCAGAATATTTTATTGCTGTCCTGAAGTCATAGTCCAGATCTATCATTCCACAAGACCTGTTTAACTAAACCTATATATACGTTCAATATCTCGACTTGGGTCAGAATAGAACGGTCAATTTGCTGTGGGCATTTGTTCTTCAAGGAAGATTAAATCTAGCAGGCAAATTGTAAAATGCCGATGCTGCCGTGAGCCTAAGAGCACTTCCTTCCCCTGTCTATTTTTCGATGGAAGAAAGAGATGAGGCTGAGGAGGTCCAGGGCATCTTCAAAGTCCATATGCCAGCCTTCTCGATAAACTCTTGTCTGTTCATCCTGGAAAGTCAGTAGCAAGCCTTTGAGCATACACATAAGTGTAAATTGCTCTGCCTGGTCATTTTCTGTTCTGAAATCATTGAGCAGAAGCAAGGGTTGTCTCTGCATTGAAAAAGATAAGGCGTGCTCGGCAATCTGGGGACCTTCCACCCTCAATCCTGTTTTGGCTCTCAACTTTTCCTGGAGTAGTTTGGAAGCTTCCAGGACGCATCGAAAGTACCCGGAATCAGTTATGTACTCTGGTCTTGTGGAGAGAAGAATATCCGGATGCAGTCGTCTCTGTTTGACTCCTTTGTTCAAGGATTCGGCTCTAGTCTCTGCGTCTGAGCGCGCGTAGATCGGTTTGCTGGCCGCGTCATAAGTTTTGAATTCGCAATTGCTATCTAGTTCATAGCCCGCATAGCTGAGGACAGCGTTGATTTTTTCTCGAAATTTATTGACCGCTTCATCACCTTTTCGGCGCTGGAGATGTTGGCCGCTTCTTCTCAGAAAGATTGCTATGGTGTCTGCGCCGCCGTCCAGGTTTTGTTGATTTTTTAAAGCGTTCAGGAGTCTTCCGTGGCGTCCGGAGTTGGGGAAAACGTCCTCTAGACCGCTGCCCACTAACAACGCGCCTACTTCACCATCGCTAAAAAGCTCTTCCATTTCGACGAAAGCATCGGAGATCATGGTCAAGTATGTGGCGTCTATACGGTCCAGGTTGGGCATGAATTAACAACCTTAAAGTGTCGATAATGCTTGATTTCTATGCTACCGTTGTAAGCTTGCTACACTGAGTTATCCGACAGAATTCCAGGAGTTGTTCATCGGTTGATGATTGAAAAGTTTCTGCCTTCGTTTTTGATCTCACTTACTCTTATTTATTCTTGCCCTGTATTTGATCTAGAATCCCGGGCCCAATCAAGTGAGCCTGCCAATGAACTAAAGAAGGAGACGTCTGAGCTTGCCCCCAGCCCTCCTCCGGAAGAAACTCCACCTGCTCCTGCAAATTCGGAAAGTACCTATAATTCTCCATCGCCATCAGAAAATGCACCGCCTCGGAATCCGGGCTACCAGGGATCTCAAAATGGTGCCTACAATAGTGAGCAACCGGAAGAAGCTCCCGCTTCTCAGCCGATAGCTCAGCCCGGGTATCAGCCCGGATTTGAACAAGGGTATCAGCCCGGATTTGAACAAGGGTATCAGCCCGGTCAACAGCCCGGTCCACAACCGGGTTATCAGCGTCAGTATCAACAAGGCAATCAGCCTGAGCCGGGCTATCAGAACGGATATCGGCAAAATCCACGGCAAAGTCAGCAGCAAATGCCGCAGCAAGAACCAGGTCAGATGCCGCCAAATGAAGGACGCTTTGCACCGCCGGTTGGCAGAGGAAGCGCCCCGGGAGGCAATGAACCGGGTTACGAACAGGGTTA
>MDTD01095848.1_pt1 | contig 10977 bp, 11 predicted proteins | sample 811221 | NCBI WGS metagenome assembly MDTD01 (sample SAMN05326646, study PRJNA326480) | marine metagenome | isolation source: seawater | place: Pacific Ocean: South West | collected 2011
ATCAATTAAAGTATTAAATTGGTGGCCTAAAATTAATTTAGAAAAAGGTTTAAAAATGATTGTTGATAAAAAATGGATTTAAAAAAAACTTATATAATTGCAGAAGCGGGTGTTAATCATAATGGAAGCTATTCAATTGCAAAAAAACTATTAATAGCTGCAAAAAAATCTGGAGCAAATGCTATAAAATTTCAGACTTTTATTCCTGAAAATGTGGTTACTAAAGAACTTAACTTGGCGGCTTATCAAAGAAATAACAAAAAAATTAAAAATGAAAAAATGTTAGATATGATAAAAAAGCTTTTTTTAAATTTTAACGATCAAAAAAAACTTTGTAAACTAGCAAAGAAAATTAAAATTGATTTTATCTCTTCAGCTTTTGACATAGAAAGTTTAAAATTTTTGTACAAAAAATTGAACTTAAAGATAATCAAAATTCCATCTGGAGAAATAACTAATTACCCATACCTAAAGGAAATATCAAAAAATAATACAAAAGTAATTTTATCAACTGGATTATCAAATTTGCTGGAGATAAAGCAGGCAATAAAAATTTTAACATCTGGAAAACTTCAAAGAAAAAATATTTCAATTTTACATTGTAATACAGCATATCCTACACCTTTGGAGGATGTTAATTTAAAAGTTATTAAAAATTTGAGAAAAATTTTTAAATTACCAATTGGTTTCTCAGATCATACCATAGGAATTGAGGTTTCATTGGCAGCAGTTAGCATTGGAGCAAAAATAATTGAAAAACATTTTACTCTCAATAAAAAACTTAAAGGCCCAGATCATAAAGCCAGCTTAGATGTAAATGAACTAAAATCCTTAGTAATTGGCGTCAGAAATATTGAAAAGGCTTCAGGCAGAGAAGTAAAAAAAATTACCAAATCAGAGTTGCATAATTTGCCGTTTATAAGAAAATTTATTGTGGCAAAAAAAAAAATTAAAAGAGGTGAAAAATTTTCTGATCAAAATATAACAACTAAAAGATCTGGCGGCGGTTTATCAGCAATATTTTGGAAAAAAATTATAGGAAAAACTTCTAAATTTAACTTTAAAAAAGATGAAAAAATTAGATAAATCTATATTGATCATAACTGGTAGCAGAGGTGACTACGATATTTTAAAGCCAATTATAAAGGAAACTCAAAAATCGAAAAAATTAAATATTAAAACAATTGTAACAGGATCTCACTTAATTCCAACTTATAGTAACTTAAAAATTTTTAAAAACGATAAGATAAAAATAAATCAAAAAATTAAAATTAAGTATTTTGGAGATAAAAGTGACTCAATTTTAAAATTTGTAAGTGATGGAATAAAAAAATTTAATTTATGTTTTAATAAATATAAACCAGATTTAATTTTAATTTTGGGTGACAGATATGAGATATTTTCAGCAGCAATTAGTGCTTATTACAAAAGAATACCTATTGGACACATTTCTGGTGGAGAAGTAACGTTAGGGTCATACGATGATGCAATTAGACATTCGATTACAAAACTGTCCTCCTTACATTTTGTAGCTAATAAAGAATATGCACAAAGGGTAAAACAACTCGGGGAAATTCCAAAAAATATTTTTATAACTGGAAATACAAACCTAGATGATCTTAAAAAGATCAATTACGACAAGAAAGAAGTAATTGAAAAAAAACTTAAATTCAAATTTAAAAAAACAAATTATCTTATTACATTTCATCCAGCCACTCTTGAGAACGGCTTCGGTATTAATGATTTTAAAATTATTTTAGAATTTTTTTCAAATAAACCTGAAATTGGCTTGATCTTTACACTACCAAATTCTGATACAAATAATTTTAAAATAATAGATTTAATAAAAAAATTTGTAAAAAAAAATAAAAATTCAAAATATTATAAATTTCTCGGAAAAAAAACTTATTTTTCTATTATTAAACTAGTTGATGCCGTAATAGGAAATTCATCAAGTGGAATTTCGGAAATTCCAAGTTTTAAAAAACCAACAATTAATATAGGATTAAGACAAGAGGGAAGAGTTAAGGCCAAGAGTATAATTGATTTAAAAAAATTAAATTTGAATAATTTTAAAAATTCTCTTTTAAAAATAAATACTAAAAGATTTAAAAACAATTTAAAAAACGTAAAAAATCCATATTTTAAAAAAAATTCTCTTGCAAGTATCGTGAAGATCTTAGAGAAAACAAAATTAAATGATATGAAATTAAAAAAATTTATTGATATAAACGATAACTATAATGATAACAGATAATTCTAAAGTATTTTGGTGTAAAAACTGTGTAACAATGTCTACAAGACCAAGAATGACTTTTGATGAAAAAGGTTTTTGTAGTGCATGTCAATGGTCAGAGGAAAAAAAGAGAATAGATTGGTCAAAAAGAGGTATAATGTTAAAAGAATTACTAAACAAACACAGATCTAAAGGCAGACAGTACGATTGTATCACTACTGTAAGTGGTGGAAAGGACGGATCTTATGTAAGCTATAACATAAAACATAAACACAAAATGGATCCTTTAGCAGTAACTTTTAGACCTATATTAGAAACTCAAATTGGAAAAGAAAATTTACATTCATTTGTTGATAGTGGTTATGATCATCTTCATATCACACCTGACAAAGAGGCAATGAGAACGTTAAACAAGATAGGATTAGTTGATCTTGGTTTTCCCTATTATGGTTGGCTTATGGGAATTCATACTGCTGTTTTAAGAATTGCTCTTCAGATGAATATACCATTAATCTTTTATTCTGAAGATGGGGAGGTGGAATATGGAGGAGACGCAAAATTCAAAAATCATGGCATTTATGATGTAGACTACCAAATTTCTAGATACATGGAGGGAGGTTATGAAAAAATTATAAATAAGGCCAAAAAATTTGGTCTTACAAACCGCCAATTATATTGGTTCACATATCCTAAAAAAGAGGAACTTAAAGATTTTAATCTGGAACTTACACATTATGGATTTTATGAAAATTGGGACCCCTATAGAAATTATGTTGTTGCTAAAGAAAAATGTGGATTAAAAGAAGCTCCAACTTTAAATGAAGGGAGCTACACGAATTTTGCTCAGACCGATCAGAAAATTTATGCGCTACATGTTTATTTTATGTATTTGAAATATGGGTTTGGAAGAACAACTCAAGATGCAGGTATTGATGTAAGAAGAGGAGCAATGACAAGAGCGCAAGCAGTGCAATTAGTTCAAATGTACGATGATATCTATCCTGAAAGTTTATTTGAAGAATATTGTGATTATTACAAAATGACGATGTCAGAGTTTCAACAAAATATAGATAAGTGGGCTAATAAAGATTTGTTTGAAAAAAAAAATAAATGGGTCCCAAAGTTTAAAATAACCTAAAATGTTAAAAAAAAAAATTGGTATTATTAATTGTGAATTTGGAAATATTGCATCTTTAGTTAATGCAATAAAGTTTCTTAATCATGATTTTAAAATAATAAATAAGGGAAGCTTTGATGATTTTTCTCATCTAATCTTACCTGGAGTAGGATCATTTCATGAGGCAGCAATTAAAATAAAAAAAATGGGCGTTGATGATAAAATAAAAAGACACATAGAAAAATCGAAACCATTTATGGGTATATGTATTGGAATGCAGTTATTATTTGAAAGAGGTTTAGAGAATGGAACCCAGGATGGCCTCGGAATTTTTAGTGGAACATGTGAAAAATTCCCGGATAAACTAAATTTAAGTTTACCTCATATTGGCTTTAATTTAGTTGAAAATCCTGAAACCTTAATATGGAAAGGTATTAATAATCCTGCACCTTTTTATTTTGTGCACTCATATAGAATTCCAATTTACAAAGAGATTGAAAATAATGAAATTAAAATATCAAAAACAAATTACGGTGAAAATTTTATTTCATTTATTGAAAAAAATAATATTTATGGGGCACAATTTCATCCTGAAAAAAGTCATAATACTGGATTATCTTTTTTAAATAACTTTGCAATGATAAATTGATGAATTTTAAAAGAATTATATATGCATTATTATATAGCAATGGTGAATTTCACCTGAGTAGAAATTTTAGTTTACAAAAAGTTGGAGATATAAATTGGTTAAAAAATAATTTTGGTTTTGGTGAGACATGCGATTTTATTGATGAACTAATAGTACTGAATGTAACAAGGCATTCTGATGAATCTGATAAAAAAAAATTTTTGAGCGATGTTAATAAATTAAGAGAAAAAATCTTTGTTCCAATCACCCTTGGGGGTGGTATTAGAAATTTTAACGATGCAAAATTATTTTTTGAAAATGGGGCTGATAAAGTTATGATAAACTTTTTAGCTCATTCTGATAAACAAATCTGTCAGTCAATATCAAACATTTTTGGAGAACAGGCATTATCTGTAATGGTTGACTATAAAATCGTCGAAAACAATATTTTAACTTTTATCAATGGTGGAAAAGAAAAGTCATTTAACTTTAAACAATATATTGAACAACTTAAAAATTTTAAATTTGGAGAACTAATTTTAAATTCGATTGATAAAGATGGAACTGCTGCAGGCCTAGACGAAAAAGCTTTTAAAGAGATTCCCAATGATCTTAAGAACCCTGTTTTATTGATGGGAGGAGCAGGAAAACCAGATCATTTTGTAAATATATTAAAAAATGATAAAATTTCAGGGATAGTAACTGCAAATTTGTTTAATTTTTTAGGAACAGGTTTGAAAGATGCAAGAAACTTCTCCATAAATGCAAATATAAAATTAATTAATTTTGAAAACATAAAAAGATGAATCAAAAAATTAGAAAATTTATAATATACAAAGATAAAACTCTTAGAGACGCGCTTAATGTTATTGATAAAAATGGACATAAAACTTGTTTTGTCTTGGACAAAAATCAAAAACTTCTAGGATCAATTACTGATGGTGATATTAGAAGAAAAATTCTTAAAGGTGGAATAGGTATTAAATATAAAAGTGTTGATAAATATTTTAACAAAAAACCTATTAAAATTTTTAATCACAGTGCTTCAACTAAAAAAATTAGAAATATATTTAAAAAAAAAAAAATTGAAATTTTACCAGTTTTAAACAATAATTATAAAATAGTTAAGGTTATTCTACGATCAGAAATATCAAAGATAAATAAAAAAAAATTCACAAAACTAAATTATTTAAAAAAAATTTCTATAGTAGTAATGGCCGGCGGTAAGGGACAGCGTCTTGATCCAATAACTAGAATATTTCCAAAACCATTAGTTCCAATTAAAGATAAAACAGCAATTGAAAACATAATTAACACTTTTTCAAAATTTGGAGCAAAAAAATTTTATTTTATTTTAAATTACAAAGCTGATCTGATTAAGGCATTTTTCAAAAGCAAAAATTTGTTGTCTCAAAAAATTTCATTTATAGATGAAAACAAGCCATTAGGAACGGCAGGAGGATTAGAAAAATTAAAAAACAAAATTAGAGACAGCTTTATAGTTACCAATTGTGATGTTTTTTTTAATTTCAACTTTAATAATTTAATTTTAAATCATAAAAAGAACAGAAATGATTTGTCTTTAGTGGTTTCGAGCGAAACCTCTTACCTTCCATATGGGGTATGTGAAGTAGATAAGCACTTTGATTTTAAAAAAATTAAAGAAAAACCTGTTTTTAAACATCTAATTACAACAGGATTGTATGTAATAAATCCATCAATTTTAAAAATTATTCCAAAAAATAAATATACTGATATGAATACTCTGATTGATATCGCAAAAAATAAAAATTTTAAAATTGGCGTATTTAAGATCGGCAAAAATAATTGGCAGGATATTGGCCAATTAAGAGATTATAAAAAAAATATTAGTTTACTAAGTGTTTAAAAAAATACTCATAATTGGCAAAGGCTCAGCGGGACGCAACCATCAAAATATTTTAAAATCGTATTTTAAAAAAAAAATAATTTTAATAAAATCTTCAAGAGAATTAAATTTTTTTAAAAAAAAAAACACATTGAAAGAATTATTACAATTTAAACCAAATGTTATTGTTTTGTGTGCTCCTTCTAGTCAACATTTTAAATATTTAAAAAAAATAGAAAATTTATTCTCAAATATTGATATTTTAATTGAAAAGCCTTTATTTGATAGATATTACTATCTTCCGAAAAAATTAAAAAATAATTATTACGTAGGTTTTAACTTAAGATATCATCCAATAATAAAATCTCTAAAAAAAATTTTAACTTATAAAAAACCAATTTTTATTGACATAGTTTCTAGTTCATATCTGCCAAATTGGAGAGAAGAAAAAAATTATAAAAAAACAGTAAGTGCCCAAAAAAAATTAGGCGGGGGAGTATTACTAGAGTTGAGTCATGAATTAGATTTATTAAGTTGGTTTTTCAAAAAAATAAAACTTACGTATATTCTTAATAGAAAAATTTCAAAACTTAAAATAGATTGTGATGATATATTGGTTGCCCAAGGTAAAATTAACGACAAAACATATTTTAATTTGAAACTAAATTTTTTCTCTCGCATTAGTGAGAGAAAAATTAAAATTGATGGAAATAATTTTAGTATTATGTGTGATTTATTAAAAAATGAATTAATATATGTAAATAAAAATAAAAAAATTATTAGATTTAAGAATTTTAATATTAAACAAAGTTTTGTTGCTCAGTATGAAGATTTATTTAAATCAAAAAAAATTATATGTAAATTAAGAGAAGCAATTAATGTGCAAAAATTAATCAAACAAATTTCCAAAAACAAATGAAAACACTTTGTACTATTTGTGCTAGAAAAGGCTCGAAAGGTTTAAAAAATAAAAATATTTTAATAATTAAAAAAAACTTAAATTTAATAGATTACACCTTAAATCAAGCCTTAAAAATTAATGAAATAAGTAATATTGTTGTTTCTACTAACATTAAAAACTTAAAAAGGAAAAAAAATAAGAAAGTTTTTTATTTGACTAGATCAAAAAAATTAAGCGGTGATAATGTAGGAAAAATAGATGTGATAAAAAATGCTACTAATTTTTCTGAAAAATACTTTAATAAAAAATTTAATTATATAATAGATCTTGATGTTACATCCCCTTTAAGAAAAGTTAGCGATATAAAAAAAACTCTTAAATTATTCAAAAGAAAGAATTCGAATAATCTTATTACTTATTGTGAATCTAGGAAAAATCCATACTTTAATATGATTGAAAAAAAAAAGAAGAAATTTAAACTTGTTAAAAAACTAAAAAAAATTTATCTAAGACGACAAGATGCACCAAAAGTCTATGAAATGAATGCTTCAATTTATATATGGAAAAAAAAATTTCTATTTTCGTCAAATAAACTTTTGACTACAAACACAGTTGGCTACAAGATGCCCTATGAAAGATCTATAGATATTGATAACTTAACTGATTTCAAAATTGTCAAAAAACTAATTGGAGAAAAATGAGAGATAATTTGCTAAAACTAGAAAATAAATTTGTAATTATAATTGGAGGAAATGGCTATATAGGCAAAGAATTAACAAAAGATTATAGTGATCTCGGAGCAAAAGTCCTAGTTCTAGACAAACAAATACCAAAAAATCAAAAATCTAAAAAAATTTTATATAAGAAATTCGATTTAAAAAAAATTAAACAATTCAAAGGTTTTTTTGAAAAAATTGTAAAAGTACACGGTTGTCCTGATATAGTAATTAATTCAGCTTACCCAAGAACAAAAAGTTGGGCTAATGCAAACTTTCAAAAACTAAAATTAAAAGATTTAAATGAAAACTTAAACTTACAACTCACCTCTTTTATTTGGTCTTCTATTAAAATTGCTGAGTTGATGAAGAAAAATAAAAAAAAAGGTAATATAATAATAATTAATTCAATTTACGGTAAAGTAGCTCAACATAAAAATTTATATAAAGGCACAAATTTAAAAATTAATCCCATATATTCTTCGGCAAAGGGAGGATTAATTACTTTTGTAAAAAGTCTTGCTTCAGAGTACGGAGAGTATGGAATAAGGGCAAACTCCGTTGTTTGTGGAGGTTTATCAGGAAAATCAGCCTCAACTGGAAAAAAATTATTAAAATTATTTATTAAAAATTACGCGGACAAAACTTTAGTTAAAAGATTAGGAAATCCTAAAGATATTTCATTTCCAATAATTTTTTTATCTTCACCGTTATCTTCCTATATTACAGGTACAGAATTGAATATTGATGGGGGATATACTTCAATTTAAAATAGTTATTTGAATTTTTGATAATTTTTTAATGAAAAAAAAAATAGTTATACTTATCATGCCATTGAAATTAAGGGAGATTGATATTCATAGATTTGATGTTAATGAGATTGAAAAAATCTTAAAAATTAAAGTTGAAATTCATGAAGTTTTGAATTTTCTATATCCTGGCTTTGAGAAAGCATTTATGAATACAATTAAAGACAAGAGATTGAAATCCTTTAATTCATTTTCTATTTGGAAAGAAAATTTTAAGAGAATAACAAGAAAATACGATGATATTTTGGTTATTAATCAAGTTGAAGCTATTAATCTTAAATCTTTAAAATTTAATCTTTTTTTAAAAAAACAAAAAAAGATAAAAGTTTTAGGAGTCTCTAATTTACAAGCACCAAGCAACATCCAGAGAAGACTTTTAAATCAGATTAAAATTTTTTTCTACACCTTTATATCTAATCCTGGAAAAATAATTCTTTACGGCAAACAAAAGTTATTTTTTTACCTTTCAAAGAAACTGAATATATATCCAGATTATTTAATTAAAACTGGTAGAAAATTTGAAAATTTACATAACAAGATAAAAGTTTTTAGTGGAAATAGTTATGATTATAATTTGTATTTGAAAGCTAAATCAAAAAAAATTAAGGAAAAGAATTATGGTTTATTTTTAGAAGCACCATCTCCATTGTATTTAGGAGACAGCTATTTTGATGGAGTAAAATTATCAGATCTAGGAACGCCTAACAAATGGTTTAAGTCTCTAAATAATTTTTTTAGCTTAATCGAGAAATATAAAAAAATTAAAATAAAAGTTGTTGCTCATCCCAAAGTTAAGCATTCGAGTAGATATCCTTCATATTATTATGGAAGAGAAGTTTTGAATTATCGACTACCAGAGCTAGCAAAAAATTCAAAAATCTTTATTTCAAGAGACAGCGTCGGAGCGTCTTTTGCTGCAATTCATAATAAACCAGCTGTTTTTATTTTCACTAATGAATTTAAGCTTAAAAAAAACAACTTTTTAGAAAATCAAAATTTTATTGCTAAAAGTTTTGGAACTAAAGCAATAAATATAGACTCTCAATATGATGAGAAAAAAATTAAAAAACTCTTTAGTTTTAATAGAAAGAAATATAAAGAATATGTCAAAAATTATTTATCGGAAAGAAAAGATAAAAAAAATAATTATAAAATCATAGGAGATATTTTGAAATAAAATGAAAAAAATTGGCCTACATGAACCATATTTTATAGGAAATGAAAAAAAATATTTACTAGACTGCATTAAAGAGAATTGGGTATCAACTTCTGGTAAATTTTTACATTTATTAGAAAAAAAAATCTGTAATAAAACGAAATCAAAATTTGCTGTTCCAGTTTTAAATGCGACTATAGGACTTCATTTAAGTCTTATTTTAGCAGGTGTGAAAAAAAATGATGAAGTAATTGTCCCAACTATAACTTTTGTAGCTACAATTAATTCAATAATGTATACTCATGCTAATCCTATCTTTATGGACGTAGACAAATATTTTAATATTGATGAAAATAAAACTATAGAATTCATTTTAAAGAGAACTCGATTTGTAAATAATAATACAATTAATATAAAAACAAAAAAAAAACTTAAGGCATTAATAATAGTCCATACTTTTGGAAATGCAGCAAAATTTGAAAAACTCTACAGCCTTTGTAAAAAAAGAAATATTAAAATAATCGAAGATGCCGCGGAAAGTTTAGGAACAACTTACAAATTAGGAAAATTTAAGAATAAGCATACAGGAACTATCGGAGATTACGGGGTAATTTCATTTAATGGAAATAAAATAATTACTTCAGGAAACGGAGGAGTACTTCTCATGGATAAAAAAAAAACTTATATCAAAGCAAATTATTTAATTACTCACTCTAAAGATGATAAAAATAGATTTATTCATAACGAAGTTGGTTTTAACTATAAGTTATCAAATTTAAGTGCTGCACTAGGTCTAGCACAAATCGAAAAATTAAATTTTTTTTTAAAAGAAAAAATTAGAGTAAGAGAATTATATAAAAAAGAATTTAAGAACGAAAAAAATATTAAACTTTTAAAAACCCCATCTTATTCTATAAATAATAATTGGCTTAATTTAATAAGAATTGAGTCAAAAAGTAATATTTTTTCTTTTATAAAAAGAATGAAGGAGAAAAGTATCGATATAAGACCTGTATGGAAACCAAACCACTTACAAATACCATTTAAAAAATATGAAAAATTTAAAGTCAATAATTTTGAAAAATATATTCAAAATGTACTATGTATACCCTCAAGTCCTAGTTTAAGAAAAAAGGAAATTATTAAAATTTCTAATCTTTTGAAAAAATTTGTAAATAGCTAGTATATTTTCTTAAAAGCTTTTTTCGCAATTTCTAAGAAATAGTCCAGGTTTTTAAAGCTTGTGGTAGTAGCTAAAAAAATTATACCGCTAGTGGAATAAAAGATTTTATTTTTAAATAAAAAATTTCGGAATAAATTTATTTTTTTGGAATTTTTCTTTTCAAAAAAATCTCTTTGAGATCTATTTAGCACTTTCTTTTTTGTAAAAACTATTCTAAGCATTGAAGCAATTCTAAAACATTTTGCGTCAAATTTATTATTAATTAAAAATTCGTTTAGTTTTCTCTCTAAATAAATAGCCTTTTTTTCAAGATCGTTAAAAATTTTTTTTTTATTTTTTATAATATAATTTACTACTTTATTCG
>MDTD01106245.1_pt1 | contig 10977 bp, 13 predicted proteins | sample 811221 | NCBI WGS metagenome assembly MDTD01 (sample SAMN05326646, study PRJNA326480) | marine metagenome | isolation source: seawater | place: Pacific Ocean: South West | collected 2011
TGAGTATCTTCTAAAAATTTTAAACAAAATTCACATTCAAGAATACAATCTGGAACTTTATAGTAATCTACTTTTTGTGGGTTCATTAAAACTGTCTCGTCTATTATTTTACCAATCATAGGTCCATTTACTTTTGCTTCTTCTTGCAAATTCTTTGAAACTAATCCAATTTTCCAACCCACGGTTCTTTTCTTTAGAAATGTATGAAATTCCTTTTGAATTTTATGAGAATCCTCTCTGTTTTTTGGTAATTCCTCAGATTTAAGTTTAATTAAATCTTTTTTTATCCATGCATCTGCTAATTTTTCTGCTAAAGTATTCATAACCTATAAATAACCACATGAAACTTAAATTTGAAAGTGCAAAATTCAACAATCCACCTCTTAAAATAATTGCCCAAGCGCTAGAAAAGGGATTAAAAGCCAATTATCAAGATATTAAAGTTGAAATAGTTGAGTGTCCAAACCTAAAAAAGTGGAAATGTCCAGCTGAGGGTATTTCAGGAAATGAAAGGATAATAGATGTTGGTGGAGAACCATATATGCATGATAAAAGATTTATTGGTACAGAATTTGACTATGAGGAAATATCAAAAAGAATAGGTTCTGCTAAATCTTATGCTCTAGGAGCTGGGTCTGGAGCAATGTCATGCTTAGATGGTCATTGTGGTGAATTAGTAATAAATGAAAATCTAATTACTAATGATTCAAAATCTATAATTGCCCAAGTTGGAAAAAATAAAAAATGTACTTCTAAAAGATATACAGCTAAAAAACACGGTGGCTTGGGGAATATTTTTTTTTCTGATGGAAAAATTGGAGAGGTAATAAAGATTATGATAAAAAAAAGAATTGGAGATCAAGGATCACTACCTCAATCTATACGAAAAGCATTGATAGAGAATATTAATTTAGAGAATAATAAACATATTGCGTTAGGAGGTGTTTTTAGAATTTTAAATGGTGGAATTAAATCGCATATTCAGCCTGATTATGCAGACATAAATTATGAATATTATGATAAAAAACTTATGAAATGTACAAAAGATTTTTTACAATTTTATGAACCCGTTGGGCCAAAACTTCAATGTTATTCTGTGTTATGGACTGGTGATCCAACAGGGGGAAATCTAAATTTAAGAGAATCAGGAGAGCACACACATTTTCACTCTTATGATAATCAAAAAGACGCTGGACATTACCACTTCGATGTAACGCCAAATGATATTATGTACGAATGTTATTTTAATACTGCTCACGAAGTTTTTAGAGTTAATAATATTTACAAAGATCTGAAAAATTCTGAATAGGTTTCGTTTAATTATGGACTAAAAATGCTTAAACTTCGAGTGTTAAGATCGTAAAAAAATAGTTATAGTATGTCGTCTGATAACAAATAAAGATAAAAAATTAAAATTTCTCGGTATTTCTTTTGAGTTTAAATAAATAGTATAAATCTGACTTAATTATTTTTCTTAATTGTAAAAATGAAGTTCTTTGTTTTGAATAGTTTAATTGTCTTGCATTTTTAATTTTTGAAGTTGTGATTCTCATGTTTGCATTATCTATTCTATTATATGTAAAAACAACCTGTGATTGCACCACTTTGGGTTTTAATTGATAATGATTATCATTTGTGATCTAAGAGACTAATGGAAATAGTAACAAAAATAGCACCAATATGTCTTGGAATAATAATGTTTGGTTTAGGTCTCGGCTTAACAGTAGATGACTTTATTAGAGTTTTCAAAAACCCTAGAGATTTTTTTACGGGTTTTTTATGTCAGGTAGTTCTGCTTCCAATAATTGCATTTATATTAATTAATATTTTTTCACTCCCACCAGAAATAGCTTTAGGTGTGATGGTGATAGCTGCAGCACCTGGAGGGGTAACCTCAAACATTCTTACAAAGTTTGCGGGAGGAGATGTGGCTCTTTCAATAAGTTTAACAGCTATTGTAAGTTTACTCAGTATTTTAATTGTTCCCTTAATAGTCTTTAATTCAGCTGAATTTTTAGGGATTGCAATAACAAAAGATATATCAATGCTAAATATAGCAATAAAAATGTTCTTTGTAGTAACAGTTCCTGTTATTTTTGGAATGGTTGTTAGAAATTTAATGGCTGATTATATTATTTCTAAAACACGTTTGATTCAAAGATTATCTATAATTTTATTTTTAATCGTGTTTATCGCAATTTGGATAGAGGAGTGGGATAAAATTGTATCATTCGTTGCTAGAGCAGGTTTAATATCTTTAATCTTAAATATCACAATGATTTTCCTAGGTTATTACATTGCAAAATTCTTTACTTCTGGTGTTGCTCAAAGAAAATGTATTTCTCTAGAATGTGGTCTGCAAAATGGAACTTTAGCAGTATTCGTAACTACACAATTATTTGAAGATATAATATTTATGGTGCCAACTGCTGCCTACGCACTAATAATGTTTTGCACTTCTATTATATTTGTCATAATTGTAAGAAAAATCAATTAAATTATAAAATTCTTTCAGTAGTTTATACTATTTTTAAATATAAAGTGTTTATTATTCTTATTTTATGACGTACACTTAAAAAATGAATCTGACTGATATATTGCTTTTTTTAATACTTGTTACAATAGTAACTTACACATTTATGCCTTGGAAAGGGATAGATAAGGGGTCTGGTTTAAAACTTTATGGGCAATGGTTTATTTGGGCTATTATTGTTGGTGGAATTTTAATTGTAATTAATTTATTAGATTTGATAAGCTAATTACTTTCGAACTTGTTTATGCTTTTGTATCCTTCTTGCATAATTTTGTGATATTCTATCGAAAATAATTGCTAAAGCTACGATTGCCAATCCATTCATCAAACCTAGAGCTAAAAACTGATTTGAAATTGACCTTAAAATCGGCACTCCTAGTCCACTAACACCAATCATGGAGGCAATCACCACCATGGCTAAAGCCATCATTATTGTTTGATTAACTCCAGTCATAATTGACGGTAAAGCTAGTGGAATTTCTATTTTAAATAATATAACTCTTTTTTTTATTCCTAGTGCTTTAGCGGCCTCAACAAGTTTTTTATCCACTTCTCTTATCCCAAGATTAGTCAATCTTACAATTGGAGGAATAGCATAAACACAAACTGCTAAAAGACCAGGAACTTTTCCAATACCTAAAAGCATTATAATTGGAATTAGATAAACAAAAGTAGGTATAGTTTGCATCATGTCTAAAATGGGAGATAATAAATTTTTTAATCTTTCAGATCTTGCCATTAAAATTCCTATGGGCGTACCTATTAATAGACAAATTAAAGTAGCAACAGAAATTATAGCCATTGTTGACATTGTGTCTTTCCACATTCCAAAATAACCTATTATGAAAAAACTTATTGCCGTTCCAATTGATAATTTAATATTTCTTGAACTTAACCAAGCCAAAAATGATAGTAAAAAAATTATAATTGGCCAAGGAGTTGTAATTAGGAATTTTTCAAACCAGACCAAAAACTTCAAAAGAGGGCCAAAAAAGCCCTCTATTGAATCTCCGTATTCACGAGAAAAGTCTTTAAAGGTAAGATCTATACCTTTTTTCAAATCTCTCAAATTTTCCCTCTCCATTGAGGGGAATTTTAAGAAGAATTCGAGTTGCATTTAAAACAGTTATTTAAATTAAATTCCTGCTTTAATTTTTTTTGCAACTGATGAAGAGACCCACTTAGACCAAACTTTTTCATGTTTCTTCATAAATTCAATCGCAGCGTCTTCACCTTCAGCTTGATTATCAGTCATGTAAACTAACATAGAATTCATTACTTTACCCGGATAAATTCTATTTTTCATAAACTTCATAGCATCAGGCCCTGCTGATTTTTTAAAGTTATCTGTTACTACTGAATAAACCTCAGAGTCAACCCATCTAGTTTTTTTTGGTGTCGCGCACTCTTGTTCTGGTTTAACTACGCACTTGTGCCAGTTATCGTCACCACCCCATTTTACTCCAAAATCTAAAAGTCTCATATCATACTTTCCAATTATTGCAGTTGGGCTCCAGTAATAACCTACCCAATTTTCACCTCTTTCAACAGCCTTAGCAATTGAGCCATCAAGTCCAGCTGCAGATCCAGGGTCTACCAACTTCCAACCTTTTGCTTCCATATCAAAAGCTTTGAATAATTGATTGTTTATTAATTGACAACCCCAACCTGCGGGACATCCAACAAAAGCTCCTTTACTCTTATCTTCTGGATGAGGAAATAGATCAGGTCGTTTTAGTAAATCCTGAACAGTTTTTATTCCATGTTTTTCCATTGTATAAGGTGGAACGAACCAACCTTCACCTAGCCCAGTAATTGGACCTTTGTTTACTATGTGAATTCTTCCCTCTCCAACAGCTTTTTTAAGAGGACTCATCACAGAATTTGCCCAAAGTTCAGGTGCAACATCTGGCTGTCCTTTTTCATTCATTGATGTAAATGAAGGCATCGTGTCACCAGGTAATAATTCTACCTCGCAGCCATATCCTTTTTCTAAAATAATTTTATCAATATTTGCCATTAATGAAGCTGAGGCCCAATTCATATTTGCATATGTGATTTTTCCGCAAGCTGCATTAGCTGTATTATTGAAAAATAAGACAGTAAAGAAAACTGCCATAAGTTTTATTATAGTTTTCATCTAACCCCCCTAGAGTTATTAATTTTTTTTTTAATTGTAACAAAATCTAGTGTTTAATGTAACCGGAACACAACTAAAAAGTGAAATATAGAATATATGCCTTATGTGGAAATATTTTAGCTTATATGGGAAAATTTACTTGCATTTTTTGCATAAACCAAAAAATTCTAGATTAAATCTTTTAAATTTCATTCCCTTTTTACTATTAAAACCTGATAAATACTTAGAAAGTTTAGTATCACTTATTTCATCAACCACTTCACAACTTTCACAAATTGAAAATGCTGTAGCTTTTGAAATTTCACAATTAGAATTGCGGCAAGCTACAAAAGCATTTTTACTCTCAATTTTATGAATTTTGCCCATTTTAATCAATTTATCTAAAGCTCTATAAATTTGTGGGGGAGCTTTGATGCCTTTCTTTTGAACATTAAACAAAATAGAATAAGCTTTTAAAGGACCTTTCGCTTTTTCAATGATGTCTAGAACAATTTGCTGATTTTTTGAAAGATTATTTTCTTTAAGCATTTTTAACATTATACAGATTCCTTTTTAATTTTTCAATTTAATCGACTGTTTAATTTTTAATAATGAGAGTATAAATAAAAATAAAGCGGCTACTATAATTGACGGTCCAGAAGGTGAATTAAATTCTAACGAAGCAAACAAACCTAAAATCACTGACAACAAACCTCCAAGTATTGAATAAATTACCATTCTCTGTGGGCTTGAAGAAATATTTCTAGCCATTGCAGCTGGTATTATTAACATTCCCGTAATTAATAATAGACCAACCATTTTAATTGAAATTGCAATAACCCCAGCCATTAAAATTGTGAATATAGCTTTTGCTTTATCAGGATTTAAACCCTCGGCCTCTGCTAGTTCATAATTTACCGTTGAAGCAAATAATGATTTCCAAATTAATTTAAGAATTAATAAAATTAATGGTCCTCCAATCCCTATAATAAATAAATCATCAAATGTGACTGCTAATATATCTCCAAATAATAACCCCATAATATCGAATCTTATGAATGATAAAAAACCAATAACAACCAGTCCAATTGCTAAAGATGAATGGGCTAAAAGTCCTAGTAAAGCATCACCAGGAAGATTTGTTCTTTTTTGAAGATCAATAAGAATTAATGCAATAATAGAGGATATTATGAATACTGATAGAGCAATATTAAATTCTAAGGTATAAGCAAGTGTAACTCCAAGTAAAGCTGAATGGGCAAGAGTGTCACCAAAATATGACAATCGCCTCCATATGACAAAACAACCAAGAGGTCCTGTTACAATTGCGATACCAAGTCCAGCCGCCAAAGCTCTTATGAAGAAATCATCAAACATTTAATTTTTTTTAATATCGCCTTCATTTGTATGAATATGATCATGCCTGTGTTCATATCTTGATAATATTTGAGAAGCTTGCTCTCCAAATAAAGCTTTATATTTGTTATTTTTTGCAACATCTATTGGGGAGCCTGAGCAACAGACGTGACCATTTAAACAAACAACGTGGTCTGTGGCGCTCATTACTGTGTGTAGGTCATGAGAAATTAATAAAATTCCACAGTTTAATTTTTCAGAAATTTTTTTTATAAGTTCATATAAAGCAATTTCACCTGTAAAATCTACACCCTGCACTGGTTCATCAAGCACCAATAGATCAGGTTTTTTTGAAATAGCTCTTGCAAGCAATACTCTTTGGAATTCACCACCCGACAAGTCACCTAAATTTTTATCTTTTAGATGTATAACACCTGTTAATGATAAAGCTTTATTAATAGTCTCTTCTTTAAGATTTTCAGTCAGTACCATGAAATCATTAACTCTCAGCGGCAATGTCCAGTCAATTATAATTTTTTGAGGAACGTAACCAATTTTGTTAGTATATTTTTCAACTTCACCGTCAATATCTTTATAAATTCCTAAAGCAATTTTAGCAGTTGTGCTTTTTCCAGAACCATTAGGACCAATAAGAGTAACTATTTTGCCTTTTTCAATTTCAAATGATACTCCTTTAACTAACCATTTATTATTTATACGAAACCCGGCATTTTTTAATTTTACTAAAATTTTTTGTTTTAAGCTCATTTTATTACTTGACATTTAAATGTTATATTATTACATGGTGTTATATTATAACATTTTTAACACAATAGTATAATGAATAAAATAATAAAAATGCCATTTGTATTATCAATATTATCTCTGCTAACCATTTTTTCATCGTTAAATGCTGAAATTAAGGTTGTTACTTCAATTAAACCTATACACTCATTAGCAAGTTATTTAATGGATGGAGTGAGCAAACCAGATTTAATAGTAGATGGCTATGCCTCTCCGCATGGATTTTCACTGAAGCCATCACACGCAAAAATGTTACAAAATGCGGACTTAATATTTTGGGTGGGTGAAGATTTGGAAAGTTTTTTAGAAAAGCCATTAAAATCAATAGCAAAAAAAGCAAAAAAAATTGAATTAATTGAAGCAAGAACTTTAAATAAATTAGAATTTAGAGAAAGAAACATATTTGATGAACATGCCCACGAAAAAGATAAACATGATGATCACGGTCACAAAAAGGATAAACATGATGATCACGGTCACAAAAAAGATAAACATGATGATCATCGGGGTCATGCACACGGCGAACATGATCCGCATATTTGGCTTGATCCATTAAACGCAAAAGTAATTTTAAAAGAAATGGTAGAACATTTGATAGAGAATGATCAAAAAAATTCGAACAAATACAAAGCTAATTTTAATAAAGCTAATAAAGATTTAGATAAACTTCTTAAAAAAGTAAAATCTGAATTAAATAAGGATTTTAAATCAATTGTTTTTCACGATGCTTATCAATATTTCGAAAAGAGATTTGACGTAAATGTTATTGGAGCTTTTACAGTAAATACAGATATTATGCCTGGAGCAGAACAATTATCTAAAATCAGAGAGGTAATTGAACATGAGCAGGTAAGTTGTGTATTTTCTGAGCCTCAATTTAATCCTGATATAATCAACGCTGTTGCAAAAGATACAAATATTAAAACTGGTGTTTTAGATCCATTAGGTGCTACGTTAGATCCGGGAAAAACTTTGTATTTTGATTTAATACAAAATATGTCTACCTCTTTTAAAAGTTGTTAATTGAATTCAATTACCAATAAAATGTAAATTAATTTTTCTAATGTGACTTTCTAACCTATGCTCAAACAAGTATAATCCTTGCCAAGTTCCAAGCATTAAATTTTTTTTTTTAATAGAAATTGATAAATGTGAGTTCGTAAGAGCAGATTTTATATGAGCAGGCATATCATCTTTTCCCTCTGCACTATGAATATAACTATCATTCATTGGAACGAGTTTATTAAAAAAGTTCTTTATATCTTTCATCACATCTGGATCAGCATTTTCTTGTAATAATAGTGATGCACTAGTGTGCAAAATATTAATATTCAAAATTCCAGTATCTAATTTTTCTTTTTTAACCCAGTATTGAACATTTGATGTAAAATTATAAAGATTTTGACCTTTGGTTCTTATTTCTATTTTATGAAATTTTTGCAACATGATTATTTAACATAACCTATAATCATGTTAATATAACATATCTTTTAAATATAATGGAAAAAAAAGCAAAAATAATCGCAACTTTGGGTCCAGCGATATCGTCTAGTTCTCAACTTAAAAAAATTATTGAGCTTGGTGTTGATGCCTTTCGCATAAATTTTAGCCACAACACTAAGAATATAAAAAATATTGTAAAACGAATTAGATATTTAGAAAATAAAACAAAAAAGAGGATAGCTTTAATTGCAGATTTACAAGGAATAAAATTAAGAATAGGAAAAATAAAAAATAATCAAGTTCGAATTAAAAAAAATCAAAAATTTGTATTTGATTTAAGCAGAAAAGATGGTGACACTACTAGAGTAGGTTTGCCCTACTCTTTTATAATAAAGAAAGTTAAAAAAAATAATATTGTATTATTAGATGATGGCAAATATGCTTTCAAGATTGTAAAAAAAACGTCTAATTCAATAGTTACAAAGTGCTTGAGTCAAAACTGTTTCCTATCAAGTAACAAAAGTATTCATATATCTAATATCAATTTACCATTTAATAATTTAACATCAAAAGATAAAAAAGATATTAAGATTGCAAAAAAAATCGGATGCAATTGGATAGCTTTATCATATTTGCAAAATGCTAAGCTAATTAATCAAACAAGAAAAATTATCTCTAAAGATATGGGAATTATCTCGAAAATTGAGAATAAATCTGCACTAAAAAATATTGATGAGATTATAAAAGCTACAGACGCTGTAATGATTGCTCGCGGTGACTTGGCAATCGACATAGGACACAGCGAGGTTCCAAAAATTCAATTAGATTTGATAAAAAAATGTAATCAGTTATCTAAATCTGTAATAGTAGCCACACAAATGCTTGAAAGTATGATTGAAAATTATACCGCAACTCGAGCTGAGATTAATGATATAGCAACTGCAATATTTCAGGGGGCAGATACAGTGATGCTCTCAGCAGAGAGTGCTGTCGGTAAATATCCTTTGCAAGCTGTAAAAACTATGACAAAAACAATTATTTCTACCGAAAAATATAAAAAAGAACATATTGAAGATTTCAAAAATAAAATTGACGCAAAGAGAGATCCGGTCAAATCAATCGTACTTTCTGTAAAAGATTTAGCTTACAATCCTTCTGTTAAAGCAATAATTGCTTTTTCTAATTCAGGCAATACAGCAAAAATAGTTTCAGCGATGAGACCAAGAGTAAAAATAATTACAATTTCACCAAATATCAATATTAGTAGACAAATGTCTTTATTGTGGGGTGTTCAGTCTTTAAATAGTCGTGATGCAAATGGATGGAAAGATATGATGAATATATCAAGAGAGATAATAAAAAAGGATAATTCTATAAAAAAAAATGATTTTGTTGTTATAACTGCCGGTCTACCTTTTGGAAATGCTGGTATGACAAATATGATCAGACTGTATAAAGTTGGAACTTAATGAACGAAAATTATTCAATTCAAGAAATTTTACTCGCTATTGAAGATTTGAACAAGCTTAAAAAAGCTGAAAAAAAAACAATTATTAGAAAAACAATAAAAAATAAAATTGATAATAACATTCCTCCAGATACACTCAAATTGATAGAGGAAGCTGAGAAAAATTAAATTAAACTTGCTATTTGTATCGTTGTATCACACATTCTATTAGAAAAACCCCATTCATTATCATACCAAGATAATACTCTACTAAATTTTCCTTTTATTACCTGTGTTTGAGTAACATCAAAAATTGAGCTATGTGCGTTATGGTTAAAATCCTTAGAGACTAATGGTTTATTATTAACATCTAATATACCTTTAAGCTCACCATTAGCAGCTTTTGACATAGCATTATTAATGCTCTCTGCAGTCACTTCTTTTTCGGTAACTACGGTTAAATCAATAAGAGAAACATTTGGTGTGGGAACCCTAATTGCTGTTCCATCTAATTTACCTTTTAAACTTGGTAAAACTAAACTCATTGCTTTTGCGGCGCCAGTTGATGTGGGTATCATTGCCCCTTCTGTTGATCTCGCTCTTCTTAAGTCCTTATGAAGTGTATCTAAAAGTTTCTGATCACCTGTATAACTATGAATAGTAGTCATATATCCATAATTTATTCCAAATGTTTTTTCTAAAACCATAGCAACTGGAGCTAAACAATTCGTTGTGCATGAACCGTTAGAAATAATATTATGCTCTTTTTTTAATTCTTTGCTATTTACTCCCTGAACTATCGTAAAATCTACTTCCTTTCCAGGTGCAGAAATAATTACTTTTTTTGCCCCACCTTTTATATGTTTAGCTGCTGAAGATTTGTCTAAAAATATACCTGTGCATTCTAAAACTACATCAGCGCCTACTTTCCCCCAAGGGATATTAGCTGGATCCTTCTCTGCAAAAACTTTTATTTCTTGATTGCTGATTTTAAAACCATCTTTGGAAGTTTGAATATCCTCATTAATAACTCCATGGGTGCTATCATATTTGATTAAATGTGCATTTGTTTCGATAGATCCTAAGTCGTTAATTGCAACTACTTGGATTTTATTTTTATAATTTTCTAAAATAGCTCTTAAAATTAATCTTCCTATTCTTCCAAATCCGTTAATACCGATTTTTACCATTTAATCTCCTTCAAAATGATTTTTTTTATTAGACGTATCTAAATACTACAACGGCGTAACCAATGCAAATTATTGTTGCAATCCA
>MDTD01199125.1_pt1 | contig 10977 bp, 9 predicted proteins | sample 811221 | NCBI WGS metagenome assembly MDTD01 (sample SAMN05326646, study PRJNA326480) | marine metagenome | isolation source: seawater | place: Pacific Ocean: South West | collected 2011
AGATGTCGTGCAATCCTGCTATCGGAGGACTTGGAAAAGGGCATCTTGTAAGAGAAATAGATGCTTTAGATGGTGTAATGGGTATTGTAGCCGATAAATCAGGTATTCAATTTAGGCTATTAAACAGAAGTAGAGGCCCAGCAGTGCAGGGCCCTCGTACACAGTCTGATAGAGCTCTTTATAAAGAGCATATGCAAAAGATTTTACTAAACTATAAAAACTTGGAGGTTATTGCAGATCCAGTCATTAAATTTTTATTTGAGGGAGATAAAATTATAGGTTTCGAATGTCAAAGTGGCAAAGAAGTAAGAACTAAGGAGCTTATTTTAACTACTGGTACTTTTTTAAATGGATTAATCCACATTGGTGAAACACAAATACCAGCAGGTAGATATGATGAAAAACCATCTACAGGCTTAAGCGAACAATTAGCAAAATTTAAAATGCAAATAGGAAGATTAAAAACAGGAACCCCACCTAGATTAGATGGTAGTACAATTAACTACGATGATTTGGAAATGCAGCCAGCAGATGTTGATCATTATTATTTTTCATTTCTTACACAAAAAATTAATAACGAACAAATTAAGTGTGGAATGACTTATACAAATAATGAAGTCCATAAAATAATTAGCGACAATATTTCTAAAAGTGCTATGTACTCTGGTAGTATAAAAGGTGTTGGACCACGTTATTGTCCATCTATTGAAGATAAAATTGTCAAGTTCAAAGACAAACAACAGCATCAAATATTCTTAGAACCCGAAGGATTAAAGGACAATACTATTTACCCAAATGGTATATCAACTTCTTTACCTGAAGAAATACAGCTCAAAATACTAAGTAAAATAAGGGGTTTAGAGCAAGTAAAAATGAAAAGAGCAGGTTATGCAATAGAGTATGATTATGTCGATCCAAGAGAATTAAAAGTAACTCTTGAGACAAAAAAAATAAAATCTTTATTTTTGGCTGGTCAAATTAATGGAACTACTGGTTATGAAGAAGCTGCTGCTCAAGGACTTGTTGCTGGGGTAAATGCAGCATTAAAAGTAAAAAATAAAAAAGAATTTTTATTAAGCAGAAGTAATTCATATATTGGTGTAATGATTGACGATCTTATTACTAAGGGTGTAAGCGAGCCTTATAGAATGTTCACTTCAAGAGCTGAATATAGATTAAGTTTAAGGGCAGACAATGCAGATCAAAGATTAACTATTTTAGGCTCTGAGCTAGGTTTAATTTCTGATAAACGAAAAAAATTTTTTGATGATAAGATCAAAAAACTTTCAGACATAAAAAAACATCTTTTGTCTAATTTTATTACTCCTAATAAAGCGAAAGACCACTCTATAAAAATTGCCATGGACGGTGTTAAAAGATCTTGTATGGAAGTAATAGGTCAAAGAAATGTTAAGTTGTCTAAACTCAGAGAGATTTTTCCGTTAATTCCCGTTTATAGTACTGCTCTTGATAAGCAGGTTGAAATCGATGCACATTACGCAGGATACCTCCCAAGGCAGCAAAGAGATATTAATGCATTCAATAAAGATGAAGCTATGGAAATACCTTTTGACTTCGATTACAATGGGTTAAGTGGTTTATCTAATGAAGTTAAGAGCAAATTGAACAAAATTAGACCTAGAACTTTAGGTCAAGCTCTTAGAATAGACGGAATTACGCCCTCTGCAGTGGTTATTATACTTTCTAATATTAAAAAGTTGCGACCTAAACAATTTGCTTAATGGATATATATTCCATTAAGAAATATCTTGAATTAAATCTTGGTTTTTCTAAAGAGAAAATTGGTAAAATTGATGAATTCGTTGATTTATTGCTAAATTTTAACAAAAAATATAATTTAATCAGTAAAAGTACAGAAAAAAACATTTGGGAAAGGCATATTTTAGATTCTGCTCAAATTATCCAGTATATCGATTTTAAAAAGGACACTATATTATCAGATTTTGGTTCAGGAGCAGGCCTTCCAGGAGTTATTGTCTCAATAGCAAATAATAATCCTAATTTTCACGTGAAATTGTATGAAAAATCAGCAGTAAAAAGAAGTTTTTTAAAAAAAATACTGAAAATTACTGAATTTAAGATAGAAAAAAATATTTACGATTACGAAATCATTAGAAGTGGTTATATAGTTTGTAGAGCATTTAAGAAATTACCTCATATTTTTGATATTTCACGTGAAAAGGTGAAAAATCCACATAAAATAATTATACTTAAGGGTAAAAATGCATTAAGTGAGCTTAAAAAACTTCCAAAAGATAACGAATACAGATATAAAATACTTAATAGTATTACAGATAAGGATTCGAAGATAATTATTGCTGAAAAAAATGAATAACAAAATAATATCTGTTATTAACCAAAAAGGTGGAGTTGGGAAAACAACTACTGTAATAAACTTAGCAGCTTCACTGTCCATTATGGGTCGAAAGACTTTAGTTGTTGATTTAGATCCTCAAGGAAACGCTACAACAGGCTTAGGAAAGTCAAATACACAAGAGCAAAATAATATTTACAGTTTATTAATTGGAAACATAAAACTAGAGCAAGCAATACATCATACAGATATCAAAAATTTAGATTTAATAGGTTCTACCGTAAATTTATCGGGCCTGGAAGTTGAAACAGCTAATAATGATGATCGTGCATTTAAGTTAAAACAAATTTTTAATCAGTCAAAAAAAGATGTTCTATCTAAATACGATTATATATTTATAGATTGTCCTCCATCGTTAAGTTTACTTACGATAATCGCTTTAGTTGGTTCAGACGAATTAATAGTACCTCTTCAAACAGAATTTTTTGCATTAGAGGGCATAACTCAATTAATAAACACCATTGATAGAATTAAAGAAAAATTGAACCCCGAATTATCTGTAAGAGGTATTTTATTAACGATGTTTGATAAGAGAAATAAATTATCAGGTGAGGTTAATATTGAAGCAAGAAATCATTTCAAATCAAAAGTCTACAATACGGTAATTCCAAGAAATGTTAGACTATCTGAAGCTCCATCACATGGTTTACCATGTGTTATTTACGATAAAACTTGTGTTGGTAGTAAAGCGTATTTTGATTTTGCTAAAGAGTTTTTGTCTTCAAATAGAAAGGTATCAGCAGCATGAAAAAGACAAAAAAAAAGGGATTAGGAAGAGGTTTATCAGCCCTGTTTGGAAACGAGGAAACCCAAGTAAAAAGTAATACAAAAAATATTAGTAATAAATCTAAGGCTTTAATTGGAAATTTAACATCGAACCCCTATCAACCAAGACATATTTTTGATGAAAAAAAATTAGATGAGCTTGCTAGTTCTATTAAAAAAAATGGAGTAATACAGCCAATCGTTGTGAGGTCCGATAAAATAAATGCAGACAAGTATCAAATAATAGCTGGAGAAAGAAGGTGGTTAGCTGCACAAAAAGCAGGCTTACATGAGGTGCCAATCACTATTCTAGACTTAAATGATAATGAAACTTTAGAAGTTGCGATTATAGAAAATATACAACGTGATGATTTAAACCCTATTGAAGAAGCTACTGCCTATCAAAGATTAAACAAAGAATTCGATTATGATCACGATAAAATTGCTAGATTTATGTCTAAAAGTAGAAGTCATATAAGTAATACATTAAGGCTGTTAACTTTACCTAAAGATATTAAAGGGATGATTGAAGAAGGGCTTTTAACAGCAGGACAAGCTAGACCGTTAGTAGGCGTCCCTAATGCATCAGCTATAGCAGAAGAAATTGTATCAAAAAAACTTAGCGCAAGAAGTGTTGAGTATCTCGTTAGAGAAAAAAAAGGTCCTCAAAAAGTTGGGCAAAATCGAGTTGATGCAAATATACTAGAAGAGCAAAGATTGATGGAAGAAAATCTAGGTATGAGAGTAGATATTATCAATAAAAAAAACAATTCTGGAAAATTGACAGTAAATTATAAAAATCTGGAACAATTTGATTTTATCTCAAAACTTCTTAAGCAGCGTTAGCTAAATTACAAATATCTAATATATATTTTTTTAAAATTATTGATTTATTTAAGTTTGAATTAGTTTTAAGCTTAATTTCAACTTCATAACTATTTTTTAAAGCTAAATTTAATTTCTTTATATTCCACAACCTTGCTTGATTAATGAAAATAGGTTTGTCTTTCCAAAATATAGGCGGCTTTAAGCTGTTGATCGACTTTTCTAAGTTTTCTGTAGTTTGCAATACTGTCATAAGCTTAATGAATCTTAAATTCATTAAACTTAAATAATAAAATGTCTTATCAGGTTGTATATCCGTGCTACCTAACAAATTATTTGTTTCAGTTTTTTTCCCAGATATAGAAGTATCTCTTATTTCACTGAAGTCCTCATTCTCCTCTAAATTTATTAGCTTGATTACATCTTCAATGTTTATAGGCTTGTTATAGAAATATGTTTTAATTTTATTTATCTCGTTATTAATTTTGTTTCTGTCATGAGAACAGTTTTGAATAATTATATTTATGAAAGTTTTTGTTAATCCGGAATAACCATTTAATTTATTCCGTATTATTTTTTCTAACGTTATCTCATTATCACTGTAGCAAGGTACAACGTCTAGTTCCTTTTTTTTTTCAAAAAAATTTCTTAATTTAGATTTCTTTTCTAATAAATTTGAGAATAGGTAAATAAATTCGTCATTTAATTTTTCAAAAATATCTTCAATAAGGATTAATATTTTATCATTAACATTATCTATAAAAATAATTTTTTTATCTTCGAATAACGAATTATTGTTTATTTCGTTGTAAATTATATCTCGATTATGAAGAACATCTTCCTGGTTAAATCTTAAAATTTTATTTCTTTTATGCTTTTCTATTATTCTAGCTTTTAAGTCATTTATTAGTCCTATGTTTTCACCATAAATTAATACTAATTTATTTTGTAAAGCATCTATATTGTTTTCAACTAGATAGCTCTTATGAATCATAAGTTAACTTAGATAAATTTTCTCTTATTTCTCCAACAATTTTATCACTTAAATTGTCTATCAAACTACGTTCTTGAATTATTGTTTCTGAATATTGATCTTGTACAACGTAGTTTCCTCTTTTCGAAATTGTGAACGTTCCACTTTTATCTTTTGATTTTATGTTATAATCAATTTTAACGTTTATAATAATTTCATATTTTGTAACTTCGTTTCCTAAATTTTTTTCTTTAATTTCTCTATTTTTATCTATATCTATTTCTAACTCTATTTTATCATTATCATTTTTACCTCTCAAAAGATCGCTTTTTATATGAAATCCAATTCTTTTATCTCCTGATACGTTAATATTGGTTACAGTAAAATTATATAAATCTTCATTGTTAACAATTTTAAAACCACAGTTGGAAATTAAAAAAATTAATAGAATTAGTCGTAAATTTTTTATCATTTAAGTATGTAATTTATTATTTTATTTTTAACAAATATTGTTTTTGTGATATTTGCATTTTTCAAAAATTTATTTGCTTTAGAGTGATTAATTATATAATCCATAATTGTTTTCTCATCTGAATTCATGCCTATAGTGATAATGTCCCTAGTTTTACCATTAATTTGAACAGCAAATTTTATATCTTTATTATCTGTCTTTTTAACTTCAGGCCACTCATATTTATTAGAACACTTTAGTAGTTCTAAGCACTCATTTGCAAGATGTGGAATGAATGGAATCATCATCTTCATTATTTTTTTAGTATTTTCGATTATGCATTCATTGTTTACTTTTTTGTTTAAATAATTATTAATAATTTTGTAAGTCTCATAAAAAAGTGCAATAGAAACATTAAATTTAAATTCATTAATAGATGTATCAATTTTCTCAATTATTGATATTATTTCTAAATTAAACTTAGCAACTAAAGTTTTATCACTTTCCCCGTCCTTTCTAATTGAAATAAGATAATTTAAGTTCCAAATTTTTTGAAGAAATTTGTTTGAAGCTATAACTCCAACATCTGACCATTGAATATCCTTTTCTGGAGGACTATCTGATAAAATAAACCACCTAACGGAATCTGCTCCATACTTTTCAATCATTACCTCGGGATCAATCGTATTTTTTTTTGATTTAGACATAGACTCAGAGGGACCAACAACGATTTCACTTTTGTCGTTTTTTTTTACGACTTTATTATTATCAATTTTTTCTACTTCATCTGGATATAACCAATTACCCTTTAAATCTTTATAGGTTTCATGACACACCATTCCTTGCGTAAATAAGTTTTTAAAAGGTTCAGAAATATTAAAATTCTTGTTAAATTTTTTTATACCTTTAGTAAAAAATCTTGAATATAATAAGTGTAATATAGCATGCTCTATTCCACCAATATATTGATCAACAGGCATCCAATAGTTAATTTTTTTGATATCGAAAGGAGAGCCATTTTCTTTTGGAGAACAGAATCTAAGAAAATACCAAGATGAGTCAACAAACGTATCTAAAGTATCTGTCTCCCTAGTAGCTTTCTTGCCTGTTTTTTTATCTTTGGTTTTTTTCCAGGTTGGATGATTGTCCAAAGGATTTCCTTGAGAATTTAAATCTATATCTTCGGGAAGCAAAATAGGTAATTCGCTTTTATCTACCGGAACAACAGTACCGTCCTCTAAATATATCATTGGGATAGGACAACCCCAGTAACGTTGTCTAGAGATGCCCCAATCTTTAAGACGAAAAAGAGTTTTTTTTACTCCCATTTTTTCTTTTTCAATCCTTTCTATAATATTTTTTTTTGCTTCAATTATATTTAAATCATTTAAAAAATATGAATTAATCAGTTTTCCACTTCCAGTATATGCTTCTGTCATTTTAGTTTTCTTACCATCAGAAACAACTTTTATAATTTCTAGATTATATTTTTTGGCAAAATCAAAATCTCGTTGATCGTGTGCGGGGCAGCCAAATATTGCGCCGGTCCCGTAATCCATAAGAACAAAATTTGCAAAATAAACAGGAATTTTTTTATCTTTTATAAAAGGGTGTTTTACTTTTAAGTTTGTGTTAAATCCTAGCTTTTCTGCTATTGCTAAGGACTCTTCAGTTGTTCCAAATTTGTTGCATTCTTTCTTGAAATTTTGGAAAAGTTCATTGGAATTAAATTTAGTGCTTAAAGGATGATCTACAGATAAAGCGATGAAACTCGCACCAAAAATAGTATCAGGCCTAGTGGTGAAAACAGTAATCTGACCGCTATCTGGATTACATATTTCAAATTTTAACTCACATCCTAAAGATTTACCGATCCAATTTTTTTGCATTATTTTAACTTTTTCAGGCCATCCTGCCAGCCCCTCTAAGTCATTTAACAAGTTATCAGCTATATTAGTTATATTAAAAAACCATTGAGATAATTTTTTTCTTTCAACCAGAGCTCCAGATCTCCATCCTTTTCCATTTATAACTTGTTCGTTTGCAAGAACAGTTTTCTCTTTAGGATCCCAATTCACGTATGTTTCTTTTCGTGATACTAATCCAGCGTTATAAAAATCTATAAAAAGTTCCTGCTGGTGCTTGTAGTAATTTTCATCACAAGTAGATATTTCCGAACCCCAATCTATTGATAAGCCTAAAAGTTTAAGCTGTTTTTTCATCGTATCTATATTTTTAAGAGTCCATTCTTTTGGGTGCAAATTGTTTTGTTTCGATGCATTTTCAGCAGGTAGACCGAACGCATCCCAGCCCATTGGATGCAAAACATTAAATTTATTTAAAAATTTGTAACGAGCAATAACATCACCAATTGTATAATTTCTTACATGCCCCATATGTATTTTCCCTGACGGGTAAGGAAACATTTCTAAACAATAAAATTTTTTCTTTGCCTTAGGATTTATAAGAGAGTTAGCAGAATTAGTTTCACGCCATTTTTTTTCTACGGCTGTAAAGTTATAACGCTCCATTTATTAAATTATTTTTTATTTTTATTCTTTGATTCTTTTTCTAAAATTGCAGCTTTCCTTAGAATCACAGATAATAATTCAGAATTTAATTTTGAACTCGTAGGCAGCAAAGCAACATTACAATTAATAGAGGCATCACAATTTTTTTTATGAACAATTATTTTTAAACTATCAGATCTAATTTCATTAGATAAAAATCTTACAGATATTTTTAAAGATTCATTATTGCTAGAATTATCAGAATACCAATCAGTGATTATTACACCTCCAGAATAATCTACTGTAGTTAGAGGTATAAAATCTAAAGTTTGAAGAGAGGCTCTCCACATAGGATTTGATGTGCTAAATTCATACGTCGTTCCTTTTGAACCACCGCCTAAAATAGAAATGCCTTTGCCTTGCTCTATATTTCTTCTAGCCCTTTCGTCAGGGTCAAGTGGTGAGTTTCTTAGATCAACTGGCTTATGAAAATCTTTGATTTTCTTGCCAATACCGCAGGATGTCAGTAAAGATATGGTCAAGAAAGAAAGTAATAAAAATATTAATTTATTTTTCATAATTTTAAAAATTAAACACATATATAACTGAAATATGTCAAATAAGCTAAAAAGACCCTTATTTTCATGATTTTTAAGTGTTGTATTATTACAACATACACCCATAAAAGAGGAATAATTAACCAAAAACTGCATAAAATAAAGGAAAATTCGTCTAAATAGTCCTTATATAAAAATTTAATTTTTATAAACAAAGGAGAATAAATGAAACAATTAAAAATAGTTGTAGCTTTTGTAGCTGGATTATTTGCATTCACATCTGTTCAAGCAGGTGAAATGTCAGTATCTGGTTCAATGCAAGCTACATATACATCTGCTGCAGATGTAACAACTGGTAACTCATTAGGTATGAATACTGACCTAACGTTTTCTGGTTCTACAGATACAGATTTCGGTACTGCAACATGGACGATGGCTACTGACGGAACTTTCTTAGGAGATTCTGGTGCAGACCACACGTTAAAATTTGCTACTGATCTAGGTGTATTAGGTGTGGGTAATAGCGGAGACGCTGCAAATGCAGTAGACGATATTACACCAACAGCATTCGAAGAAGCTAACGGTTCAAATTCTGGAACATACTCAAGCGACGTAGGAGCTGGTATGGACGGATCTATGAGCGTAAGCTATGGAAATAGTGATTTATTTGGAACAGGTATATCTGTTGCATATAACTACTATCCAAAATTAGATGCTACAACAAATAACGAAAAAGGTTCATCAGCTGATACAAACGCAAACACAAATTCAGCTTACTCAGCTAACGTTGGGTTGCCAATGTCAAGTGTTCCATATTTAGGTGACACAGTACTTGGTGGAATGAAAATTACAGCTGGTTACCACGAAAGTGAATCTAGACTAGAAAATGGTGTAGACTTAAGAGGTGGTACAGTAGCGGTAAATTTACCAGTAGGACCTTTATCAATTGGTTACCAAAAGAAAGGTCACCAAGCATTAGACACAGGAACATCAACAGCAGAAGCTACAAAAGCATTCTACAGAGATGATGTACTTGGTGTTGCATATGCAGTGAACGATGATTTTGCTATCTCTTACAACGTGTATGAGTCAGTAAAACACTTACACTCTGCAGGTACAACAGTTGAGCAAGAGTCTAAAGCTATTAACATTGCTTACACAGTAGGTGGTGTAACATTAGCTTTACAAGATGCTAAAACTGATAACGCTGCATACTCAGCAGGTTCTAGCGACGATGTTAGAACTATTAGTATTAAAACAGCGTTTTAATAAACTAATTTATCGATTAAAAAAGCCGGCGAATTATCGTCGGCTTTTTTTTTATCTCTGACATAATAGCAAAACCTTTGCTATTAATTATGCTTAATTTATTTAAATTATTTATATTGATACCGCCTAAAGGAACTAAATTATTGTTCTCTTTTAATAAATTATTAAATTTAATTATACCAAGAGTTTTTGCATTTTTATCATAATTAACTAAGAATAATTTAGAGAAGATAATATATTTACATCCTTGATTTGTTTTCATATTAATCTCTTTTTGAGTGTGAGCTGATCCGATAATATTAAAATTGGATTTTTTAATAAATAACTGTTTGAAAGATTTATTGTAAGCAGATAAATAGATTCCGTCTGATTTAAGAAGATTAGCAAGTTTTAAGTTGTTAGCTACATAAAAATCAATTGATTTTAACTTACACTTTATCCTAAATCTTACTAAATCATCTTTCTTTTCATTATTTTTTTGATTTCTATAGATAATAACAAATTTATTTCGTTTTTTTATGTTTTTTAAATTAATATCTTTGCTATTTTCAATTATTAAAAAATATTTCTTTTTGAGCGAAAACATATGAACACAATAATAGAAAGATTAGATAAAATAAAATTGAATATTTCGTCTACCAATCCTGCTCAAAAGGTAAATATAATAGCTGTGAGCAAAACATTTCAAATGGAGCAAATCAATCCCTTGATCAAGCATGGACATCAACATTTTGGTGAAAACAAGGTTCAAGAAGCTATTGGAAAATGGTCAGAAATCAAAAGAGATAATGCGGACATACAACTTCATATGATTGGGAAGCTTCAAAGTAACAAAGCTAAAGATGCGGTAAAACTATTTGATTACATACATTCATTAGATAATCAAAAATTAGCAGACTCACTTTTTAAGCATCAAAAAAACTCTAAAAAAAAACTTAAATATTTTATTCAAGTAAATATAGCGAATGAAATTCAAAAATCTGGAATACCTGTAAGTGAGTTAGACCCATTTTATAACTATTGCAAAAATGAAATTAGTTTAAACGTAATTGGACTAATGGTTATTCCACCTAATGATAATAATTCTGAAAAATATTTTAAGTCATTAAATGAACTAAATAAGTCACTCGCTTTAAAAGAACTAAGTATGGGCATGTCAGCTGATTATATAAAAGCCGTAAAACACGGGTCAACATTTGTAAGAGTAGGTAGTTCTATTTTTGGGCAGAGAT
>MDTD01033773.1_pt1 | contig 10976 bp, 11 predicted proteins | sample 811221 | NCBI WGS metagenome assembly MDTD01 (sample SAMN05326646, study PRJNA326480) | marine metagenome | isolation source: seawater | place: Pacific Ocean: South West | collected 2011
CCAGCAGCGCGACATTGGCGAGACCGCCGCCGGACGTCTGGTAGGTCACGGTCGAACCGGGAAAGGCCTTCTTGACGGCCGCATCCACCCCGGCGCCAAGCAGGCTCCACAGGCCGCCGGGGCTCGCGCCGCAAAGGGTCAGGTTGTAGGTCTGGGCCTGCGCGCCGGCTGTCGCGGCAAGCATGGTCATCGCGGCGCCGGCAAGGACGCCCGCAATTGTCTTTTTCATTGTGTATCCTCCCACATCGGCAATCATTAGATTGCTAACTGTTTCAGGATAAAGGGCGGAAAACGCGCTTGTCAATTGCATAAGCCATGCCTGCCGGTCGCTCGACAGCCCGGCGGATTCCCGGTATAGGCGTTTTCCTTAGCTTTCTAAGGGGAGAGGGAAGTGCCGGCCGTCCTGCCTTCCGGGATCACGATGATGACAGCACCCCGGGCAGGCCGGCGTGACCGGTGAACTCCTGGCGCTTGGCGCGGCCTTCGCATTCGCCCTGTCCAGCGTCGCCATCGCCAAGGGCGCGCAGACCAGCAGCGGCGAAAGCGGTGTCCTGCTTTCCGCCATCGCCACGGGTCTTTTTGCGGGCCTCGCCTGGCTGGCGACGGGCGGCGGGCCGGTGCGCGCATCCGCCTGGCACATGGCGGGAATCGCAACCGCCTGGTTTGTCGCCTCCGGCCTCCTTGCCACCGTCTGGGGCCGCATCACCATGTACTGGTCGATCGAGCTGGCAGGCGTGATTCGGGCCTCGACGACACGCCGCCTGATGCCCTTCATGTCCGTCATCCTGGCCTGGCTGGCGCTCGGCGAGACGGTATCCGGCATGGCCGCGGCCGGCATGGCTCTGATCGCCGCCAGTTTCTACCTGCTATACCGCGAGAACAGCGCCCGAATCCGCATTTCAGGCGATGATCCCGCCCGCCGCGCCATGATCTCGCGCGGCCTTGTCTTCGGCATCGTTTCGGCCCTGCTCTATGCGCTGAGCTTCGTGGCGCGCAAGTTCGGACTGGAAGCCGTACCGGACGCCTTTTTCGGCGCTTTCGTGGGATCGGTCACCGCCATCGTCTTCTATGCCGGGGCGGCCCTCGTCAGCACCCGTTACCGCGCGGTCCTGGCCGGCGTGCTGAAGGCGCCCAATCCCTGGCAGGTGATGGCCGCGGTGCTGATCGCCGCCGGGCAACTGTCCCAGTTCGCGGCGCTGAAACTGACCGGCGTCGGCCGCGTGGCCTTCATCAATTCGGTCGAGGTCTACATTGCCGCATTCCTGGCCGTGGCCGTCTTCAAGACCGAACCCATGCCCGGCCACGCCATCGTCATGGCCACCCTTCTCGCCACGGCAGGCGTCATCCTGATGTCGCTGCCCGGCTGAAGCAACACGAAACGACAAACAGAGGGAGAAACATCATGAACGAGAAGGACCTGACCGAAAACGCGATCCGCGACCTGGTCATCGCAAACCGCATCCTGGCACGCGAGAACATCATCGACGGCTTCGGCCATGTCAGCGTGCGCAATCCGGTCGATCCGGAACGGTTCTTCCTGTCGCGCTCGCGCAGCCCGGAAATCGTCACCCGTGACGACATCATGGAATTCGACCTCGACGGCACGCTGCTTTCCGACGATCCCCGGCGGCCCTATGCCGAGCGCTTCATCCACGGCGCCATCTACCGGGCGCGCCCCGACGTAAACGCCGTGTCACATCACCATGCGCCCGCCGTCATTCCGTTTTCACTGACCGGCATTCCGCTCAAACCCGTCTTCCACATGGCATCGGTCACCGGCGCCACCGCTCCCGTATGGGACAGCCAGGCCGAATTCGGCGATACCAACATGCTGGTCGATACGCTGGAGATGGGCCACTCGCTGGCCCGGACGCTGGGCGGCAATGCCACCGCCCTGCTGCGCGGCCACGGCGCCGTCTGCGCCGCGGCGAACCTCAAGGGCATCTGCATGGTCTCCATCTACATGCGCGACAACGCCGAACTGATCCTCAAGACCCTGCCCCTCGGCCAGCCCCAATATCTCTCCGATGGCGAGATCGAAAAGGCCGGAGCCATGCTGGCGGGCGACATGCCGCAGGCCCGCGCCTGGGACTACTGGTCCGCCCGTGCCGGATTCGGCGGGCTGTAGGCAGATCCGCAAGAAAACGCTTGAACCTGCAGCGGCTGGAGGGATTAACCGGGAACGGAAGCAGACAGGCCGGCGCACCGTCTTCAGGGGCCGGCCGGAATCCGGAAGGCGATAAATGGCACACGAACATCACCACCGGCACGGACATTCCCATGGGCATGGGCATGCCCATCTCGACCCGTCGAGCGGAGACCGCCGCGTGCTCGTCGCCATCTGGGCCAACGGCCTGCTCACGCTGGCCCAGATCGCCGGCGGCATCCTGTCGGGCAGCCTGGCGCTGATTGCCGATGCCCTGCACAACCTGTCCGACATGGCGTCGCTGGCCATCGCCTATGCGGCGCGCCGCATCGCCCGCAGACCGGCAGATGCGGCCATGACCTATGGCTATGGCCGCATCGAGATCGTCGCCGCGCTCATCAACTACACGACGCTGATCCTTGTCGGCCTCTACCTGGTCTATGAAGGTGCCATGCGCCTGATCGACCCGCCGGCGGTGGCCGGCTGGACCGTCGTCATCGTTGCCGGCGTGGCGCTGGCCGTGGATGCACTCACCGCGTTCCTGACATGGTCGATGCAGAAGGGCAGCGTGAACATCCGCGCCCTTTTCCTGCACAACCTGTCCGACGCGCTTGCCTCCGTCGCGGTGATCGCGGGCGGCACGCTGATCCTGCTCTACGACTGGCGCATCGTGGACCCGCTCATCACAATCGCCATCGCCGCCTACATCCTCTGGCTGGCCTTCCGCGAGATCGGCGGGCCGATCCGGACCCTGATGCTCGGCAGCCCCGATGGCCTCGAGGGCAAGGACATCATCGCTGCGGCAAGCGAACTGGACGGCGTGGCCGGTATCCACCATGTCCATTTCTGGCAGATGCAGGAACATGCGGCCTCCTTCGACGCGCATGTCGTGCTCACGGCACAGGCATGGGACAGGCAGGAAGACGTCAAGGCCGCGATCAAGCGGCTTCTGGCGGAACGCTTCGGCGTGCACCACTCCACGCTGGAATTCGAGCACGTCGACCGCGCCCACAAGGATGCAGCGCTCTATGGCTGCACGCAAGGGACCGCGCGGTAAGGCGCGGTTGGTTTCCGCTCAGGCGCCCTGGCTGGCCCAGGAGACGATCTGGCCCGCAGGCATGGCGCCGGACACGCGATTGACCAGCGTTCCGCCCTTGAACATCAGCATGGTGGGAATGCCCTGGATGCCGTAGGCCTGCATCAGGCCGGGCGCCGTGTCGGCATTGACCTTGATGAAGCGCATGCGCCCCTTCATCGTTTCAGCCGCCTGCGCAAAGGCCGGTGCCATGGTCCGGCACGGTCCGCACCAGGGCGCCCAGACATCGACGACGACCGGCAGGTCGTCGCCCCCGGCAATACGCCTGAACGTGGCCTCGTCCACATCCGCCGGATGGTCGGCAAACAGGGGTGTCTTGCACACGCCGCAGCGCGCCGCTTCCAGCGGCTTGCCGTCCGGCGCGCGGTTCTTCTTGCCGCATGATGCACAGGTGAAAAGGGTCGGGCCGCTCATGGCGATCTCCTCGTCAAAACATTTATCAGTATTCATATATTGATGCGTGAGGCCTGCCGCAAGCCCTCAGGCGCGCCGTTTGCCGCGCCCGATCTTGCGCCCGTAGATTTCCAGCCGGTGATCGACGATCTCGTAGCCGAGCCGCCGCGCCACCTCCTCCTGCAGCGCTTCGATGCGCTCGGAGATGAACTCCACCACCTCGCCCGTATCGACATCGATCAGGTGATCGTGATGGGCCTGCGGCGCGTTTTCATAGCGCGACGGGCCGCCCTGGAAGGTGTGGCGCTGGATCGCACCATGATCCTCCAGCAGCTTCATCGTCCGGTAGACGGTGGACAGCGAGATCGAGGCATCCTTGCGCACCGCGCGGCGGAAGATCGCCTGCGCGTCCGGATGATCGTCATGGTCCGCCAGGATCGCAAGGATGATCCTGCGCGGCCGCGTGATCCGCACGCCCGCCCGCCGCAAGGCCGTCTCCATGTCATGTGCCGTCATAGGTTCATTCATGCGCCGGACCATAGCCAGATGCGACCCAGTTGCAAATATGGAAGCACCAGTTGCGAATCGTTTGCAGGTGCCTTGACGCGCTGCCAGTTCGCCTCTAGCTTTAATGCAAACAATTTGCAGGTAGGAAAATGAAGCGGTTTCTTCGCCAGTCCCTCGCCCTCGCGGGCATGGCAGCCGCCCTTGTGCTTGGCTCCCCCGCACAGGCGGCCGAAAAGCTGAAGATCGTCACCACCTTCACCGTCATTGCCGACATGGCGGCCAATGTCGCCGGCGACCACGCCGAGGTGGTGTCGATCACCCGTCCCGGCGCGGAGGTGCACAACTACCAGCCCACCCCGCGCGACCTGGTCAAGGCCCAGGACGCGGACCTGATCCTGTGGAACGGTCTCAATCTGGAGCGCTGGTTCGAACGGTTCTTCAACAACCTTCATGGCGTGCCGGAAGTGACCGTTTCCGAAGGCGTCGACCAGATCATGATCGATGGCGACGCCTATGACGGCAAGCCCAACCCGCACGCCTGGATGTCGATCACGGCGGCGCAGGTCTATGTCGACAACATCCGCGACGCCCTGATGCAGCGCGATCCGGCCAATGCCGGCGCCTATGCGCAGAACGCCGAAATCTACAAGGCGAAGATCGCCGGCCTTGCAATCCCGTTGCACGAGGCACTGGACGCCATTCCGGAAAACCGCCGCTGGCTGGCGACATCGGAAGGCGCGTTCTCCTACCTCGCCCGCGACTTCGGGCTCAAGGAACTCTATCTCTGGCCGATCAATGCCGACGGCCAGGGTACGCCGCAGCAGGTGCGCGCCGTCATCGACGCCATGCGCGAATATTCCGTTCCCGTCATCTTCTCCGAGAGCACGGTCTCGCCCAAGCCGGCCCAACAGGTCGCGCGCGAAACCGGCGCGGCCTATGGTGGCGTGCTCTATGTCGACAGCCTGTCGGAGCCCGACGGCCCCGTTCCCACCTATCTCGACATGATGCGTGTCACCATCGGTACCATTGCCGAGGGCCTGAGGAATGGCTGAGCCCGGCCTTGCCGTCGAACACGCCACGGTAACCTACCGCAACGGCGTGACGGCCCTGAAGGACGCCTCCTTCTCCGTGCCCGCCGGCACGATCACCGCGCTCGTCGGCGGCAATGGCGCGGGCAAGTCCACGCTCTTCAAGGCGATCATGGGTTTCGTTCCGCTGGCCCGCGGCAGCGTCACCATTCTCGGCCAGCCGGCCGCCCGCGCCCTGCGCGACAACCGCGTCGCCTACGTGCCCCAGTCCGAACAGGTCGACTGGAACTTTCCCGTCCTCGTCGAGGATGTCGTGATGATGGGCCGCTACGGCCACATGGGCTGGCTGCGCCGCGCTTCCGCGGCCGACCGTGCCGCCGTCGACGCCGCGCTGGAGCGCGTGGCGCTCACCCAGCACCGCAAGCGCCAGATCGGCGAACTTTCCGGCGGCCAGAAAAAACGCGTCTTCCTCGCCCGCGCGCTGGCCCAGGACGGAAGGGTGATCCTGCTCGACGAGCCTTTCACCGGCGTCGACGTGCGCACCGAGCAACAGATCATCGCCCTGCTGCGCGACCTGCGCGACGAGGGCCGCGTCATTCTCGTCTCGACCCACGATCTCGGCTCCGTCCCCGAGTTCTGCGACCGTGCGGTTCTCGTGCGCGGCACGGTGCTGGCGGCGGGGCCGACAGAAAAGGTGTTCACCGCGCGCAACCTGCAGGAAACCTTTGGCGGCGTGCTGCGCCATTTCACCCTGGCAGGCTCCGACCTGCACGACGACGACGATGCCCGCGGCATCACCGTCCTGACGGACGACGAGCGGCCCTTCGTGCTCTATGACGGCAAGGGACGCACCGGCGCGGAACCGGGACCGGACGCCAGTCCGGAAAAGCGGCAGGACACGAGACGATGAACGCCCTGCTCGAACCCTTCGGCTATGGCTACATGGTCAATGCCATGTGGGTTTCCGCGCTCACCGGCGGCGTCTGCGCCTTTCTCTCTGCCTATCTGATGCTGAAAGGCTGGTCGCTGATCGGCGATGCGCTCTCCCATTCCATCGTACCCGGCGTCGCCGGGGCCTACATGCTGGGCCTGCCCTTCTCGCTGGGCGCGTTCATCGCCGGCGCGCTGGCCGCTGTCGCGATGCTGTTTCTCAACCGGCGCACCCGGCTGAAGGAAGACGCCATCATCGGCCTGATCTTCACGTCCTTCTTCGGCCTCGGCCTCTTCATGGTCTCGCTCTCGCCCACTTCCGTCGACGTGCAGACCATCGTCATGGGCAATATCCTGGCCATCACGCCGGCCGACACGCTGCAACTGGCGATCATCGGCGGCGTCACGCTGGCGGTCCTTCTGGCCAAATGGAAGGACCTCATGGCCGTCTTCTTCGACGAGGAACACGCCCGCTCCGCCGGGCTGAACCCGGACCGGCTGAAGATCCTCTTCTTCGCGCTGCTGGCCGCTTCCACCGTGGCGGCCTTGCAGACCGTCGGCGCCTTTCTCGTCATCGCCATGGTGGTGACGCCGGGCGCCACCGCCTATCTCCTGACCGACCGCTTTCCGCGCCTGATCGTCATCGCGGTCACCATCGGCGCCGGTTCGTCCTTTTTCGGCGCCTATGCCAGCTATTTCCTGAACGGCGCCACCGGCGGCATCATCGTCGTCCTCCAGACGCTGATTTTCCTTGCTGCCTTCGTGTTCGCGCCGAAACATGGCCTGCTGGCCGCGCGGGCAAGGGCGCGTGCCGCCCTGGAGGAGCGTCCGTGAACGAGCTTCTGTCCGATCCGCTGCTGCCCTTTGCCTTCCCCTTCATGCAGCAGGCCTTTCTCATCACGCTCGCCGTGGCCGTGCCGATGGGCCTGATCTCCGCGCTGCTCGTGCTCAAGGGCTGGTCGCTGATGGGCGACGCCATTTCCCACGCCGTCCTGCCGGGCGTCGTGATCGCCTATGTGATCGGCCTGCCGCTTGGCGCGGGCGCATTCGTCGCTGGCATGGGCTGCGCGCTCGCCACCGGCTACCTGAAGGAAAACAGCCGCATCAAGGAAGACACGGTCATGGGCGTCGTCTTTTCCGGCATGTTCGGGCTGGGCATCGTGCTCTACCTGTCGGTGACGACAGACGTTCACCTCGACCACATCCTGTTTGGCGACATGCTCGGCGTGACCTGGGCCGACCTGGCCGAAAGTGCGGCGATCAGCGCCATCGCCACCGCCTTCATGCTGGTTTTCCGCAAGGATCTGGCGATGGCGGCCTTCGACGAGCAGCACGCCCGCGCCATCGGCCTGCCGGTGCGATTCCTGCATTACGGGCTTCTGGCGGTGGTCTCGCTGGCCGTCGTCGCGGCGCTCAAGGCGGTGGGCATCATCCTCGCCGTCGCCTTTCTCGTCGCACCCGGCGCCATCGCCTTCCTGCTCACACGCACTTTTGCAGCCATGATGGCCAGCGCCGCGGCCATTGCCGCCGGCGCCTCCGTGCTCGGCATATGGGCGAGCTTCTTCATCGACAGTGCGCCGGCACCCACCATCGTCCTCATCATGACGGCGGCCTTCATTGCCGCCTTCATCCGCGAACAGCTGCGTTACGCGCGCATCCAGTCCAGCGACGCCTGAAGACGGCAGGCCGGGTTGCCGGTCAGATGCGGATGGTGCGGGTGATCTCGATGCCGAAGCCGCCCAGTCCGACATATTGCCGGTCGGAGGTGGTGATGAGCGCGATGGAGCGGATGCCCAGGTCGCGCAGGATCTGTGCGCCGACGCCCACCTCGCGCCAGCGCTGCTGTCGCGCCAGCGCACTGCCGTGCTGCTCGCCGTCCTTGCCGTCGCCGTCGGTGCCGTGCTCGTCCACCGACGCGTCATGGCCCATCGGATTGCGCAGGATCATGATGACGCCGCGCCCGCCATTCGCGTCGATGGCCTTGACCGCCGCATCCATCCACACCTTGTCGCCGTTGAGCCGCGCGACCATGTCGTCCATCGGCTGTTCGCGGTAGATGCGGCACGGAATGTCCTCTCCGGACCGCACGTCGCCAAAGGTCAGGATGACGTGCTGCAGCGGATCGAAATCGGAGGAATAGGCGTAGATGCGCGCCGGTCCGCCATGGACCGTGACATCCTTCTCCTCCACCCGCTGGACGAAGCGCTCGGTGCGGATGCGGTAGGCGATCAGGTCCTCGATGGAGATGATGCGCAGGTCGTGCTCGCGGGCGAACTCGATGAGTTCGGGCAGGCGCTTGACCGTGCCGTCGTCATTGACCACTTCGGCCAGTACGCCTGCCGGCTCAAGCCCTGCCAGCGAGGCGAGATCGACGCCCGCTTCCGTGTGGCCGGAGCGGGTCAGCACGCCGCCGGACCGCGCGATCAGCGGGAAGATGTGGCCCGGCCGGATGAAATCGGACGGAGCGACATTGCCATTGGCCAGCGCCGTGATCGTGGCGGTGCGCTCGGTCGCCGAAATGCCCGTCGTCATGCCGATCTTGTAATCCACCGACACGGTGAAGGCCGTGCGCAGCGGATCGATATTGTTGGCCACCATTGGGTTGAGGTGCAGCGCGTCGGCGCGCGCCGCCGTCATCGGCACGCACAAAATGCCCGAGGTATGGCGGATCATGAAGGCGATCTTTTCCGGCGACGCCTTGGAGGCAGCCATGATCAGGTCGCCCTCGTTCTCGCGGTCGGTGTCATCCACCACCACGACGAGTTCACCATTGGCTATGGCCATGATGGCCGATTCGATCGTGTCCAGTTGCATCGTGTCCGGTCCTGTCCCGCGGCTGGCCGCCGCCCTGTCTGCTGACGCCTCGCTTAAAGAGCGGTGCCTGGCCGGTCAAGGACATGCGCGTCGCGACGGTCCGTTTCACATGGCTGATCCGTGCCGACGGCGGACAGTCGCCGGCCGGCCCGGAAGCGCGAGCGCGGTGTCATGCCGGCCCCGGCGCGCCACGATCCGCCCGCCGGCCATCACCATGAGCCGGCTTGCCCTCAGCCGGATCGCCTCCACCGGCGAGGATGCATCGAGGACGACGAGGCTCGCCTCGCAGCCCGGCGCAATGCCGTAACCATGGAGTCCCATCACCTTCGCGCTGTTCACTGTCACCATGTCATAGCAGGCGCGCATCTGCGCAGGGCTGGTCATCTGCGCGACGTGCAGCCCCATGAAGGCGACGTCCAGCATGTCCGCGGTACCCAGCGAATACCAAGGGTCGAGCACGCAATCCTGGCCGAAGGCCACGGTGATGCCGTGCGCCAGCATTTCCGGCACCCGCGTCATGCCGCGCCGCTTGGGATAGGTGTCGTGCCGGCCCTGCAGGGTGATGTTGATGAGCGGGTTCGGAATGGCCGCCACGCCCGCCTCCGCCATCAGCGGCAGCAGTTTGGAGACGTAGTAATTGTCCATGGAATGCATGGACGTCAGGTGCGAACCGGCCACCCGGCCCTGAAGCCCAAGCCGCTGCGTCTCATAGGCAAGCTGTTCGATGTGGCGCGACAGCGGATCGTCGGTCTCGTCGCAATGCATGTCCACCATGAGGCCGCGATCCGCCGCGATCTCGCATAGTTCGGTCACCGAGCGCCGCCCGTCCGCCATGGTGCGCTCGAAGTGGGGAATGCCGCCGACGATCTCCACGCCCATGTCCAGCGCCCGGATCGTGCAGTCGCGCGCAGCGGGCGAGCGGTAGAACCCGTCCTGCGGGAAGGCGACCAGTTGCAGGTCGATGTAATCCTTGACCTGCTCGCGCACCGCCAGCAGCGCGCGCACGCCTTTCAGCCCGTCTTCGTCGGAGGTGTCGACATGGCTGCGGATGGCCAGCAGGCCCATGGAAACCGCCCAGTCGCAATAGGCAAGCGCGCGTTCGGCGATCTCCTCCTCCGTCTGCAGCGGCTTCAACTCGCCCCACAGCCCGATCCCCTCCAGCAGGGTGCCCGACGCGTTGATGCGCGGCCGGCCGTAGGAAAGCGTGGCGTCCATGTGGAAATGCGGATCGACGAAGGGCGGCGACACGAGATCGCCCGACACGTCGATCACCTCGCCGGCGGCGGCTTCGATCGCCGGTTCCACCGCCGCGATCAGCCCGTCCCTGACGCCGATGTCGGCCGTCCGGCCGTCCGGCAGCACGCCGCCCTTGAGGAGAATGTCGAACATGGAATTATCGCTCGCCTTTCTGGTAGGGGATCATCAGCGCCTTCGGATATGTGGCGCGCCGCGCCACGAGGATCAGCGCGAGGATGGACAGCACGTAAGGCATCATCAGGAACACCTGGTAGGGCACCAGGCCGCCGGCCACCTGCTGAAGCCGCAACTGGTAGGCATCGAAGGCGGCGAACAGGATGGCGCCGATGAGCGCCTTGCCCGGCCGCCAGGACCCGAAGACCACCAGCGCGATGGCGATCCATCCACGCCCGTTGACCATTTCGAAGAAGAAGGAGTTGAAGGCGCTCATGGTCAGGAAGGCCCCGCCAATGGCCATCAGTGCCGACCCCGCCATCACCGCGCCCATGCGCACCGCCGTCACCGAAATGCCCTGCGCCTCCACCGCCGCCGGGTTCTCGCCCACCGCGCGCAGCGCCAGGCCGGCCGGCGTGCGGTAGAGCAGCCAGCCGACAAGGCCTGCCATGATGAAGGCCAGATAGGTCAGCGGCGTCTGGTTGAACAGCGCCGGCCCGAGCACAGGAATGTCCGACAGCAGCGGCACCGGCCAGGCCTGGAACGCCTCGATCTTGGGCGGCGAGGTCACCTTGGGCAGCGCCACGCGATAGGTGAAATAGGTCAGGCTGGAAGCCAGCAGCGTGATGCCGATGCCGGTGACATGCTGTGA
>MDTD01090090.1_pt1 | contig 10974 bp, 8 predicted proteins | sample 811221 | NCBI WGS metagenome assembly MDTD01 (sample SAMN05326646, study PRJNA326480) | marine metagenome | isolation source: seawater | place: Pacific Ocean: South West | collected 2011
AAAATTAAGAGAAATAAATCAACAAACTGCAAATAGAATGCTAGAAGAAAGAGCACTGCTCCCCTCTAATATTGATCAAGCTCAAGCAGAAAAAATAGCATTTCTTGAAAATCAAAAGGATGAAAAAGCAGGAGTGTTCGAGCCTCCGACAGAAACCCCTTCTGAGTATATAGATGATATTATAAAAAAATTAACAGAAAAAGGTAAATTAGGACCGTCCAATGAAGGCCAACCTAAAGTAGGCGAAGCAGAAAGTGGTGATAACGAAGAAGAAATTATTGAGCTAGATAAAACTAGTAGACTACCTGGCATTCTTGGAGCAGATCCTGTTCTAGGTGGGTTAGCGTTAGCAAGGCTTGGCGCAGGAATAGCTCAAGGTGATATTGGCAAAGGGTTAATAGGCGCAACGGATGTTGTTTTACAAGAAAGAAAGCTTGCAAGAGAAGAGTTACAAGATGCCGCACTAAGAGATTATTATAAATCAAGAGCAGAGTTAGCTAGAAGAACAGATCCTAATAGAGTAAAAGAACAGGATCTAAGCTACTACATAAAGATAGTCCAAAATCAACAGCCTACAGATCCTGTTACAGGAGAACCAAAAGTATTGGATTACGCAGAGGTGATACGTCAAGCTCAAATATTGCAAGCGTTAGACACAGGCGATTTGGATATAGATAAAGCCGTAGGTCAGCTTTCTATGGAAGATGCTTTGGGAGGAGGCTCTCAAGTATCACAGTCATTTGAAAACAAAAAACAGAGACTAGAAGCTGAATTAGCTGGGTTATAAATGGCAACTAGAAATCAAATAAAAGAACTAGCGCAAAACTATTTAGATGCTGGAGATCTTGAGTCTACTGAAATATTACTAGGCATGATTAAAAGAGGAGAATATGAAGACGAAACCACCACTGCTGGATTAGCTTTTGAGACAGCAAAGGCTATACCCAGAGGGTTTGGTAAAGGTCTTTTGTCTGCTGGTGCTGGTTTAGCTGGTCTTGCAAACACGATCACTGACAACATTGGCTTAGAAAGCTTAATTGACGAGGGAGAGGAAAACGAGATTATCCGACTCGCAAATCAAGGTAAGAAAGCCATTGACGAAACAATGGGAGTGGGAGATCAATACAGAGATAAATGGCTTGTCAAAGCAGGGGAAGGATTAGGCTCCATAGGTTCGTTCCTAGTACCAGGCGGTGCAGGTGCGCTCATAGGCAGAGGCACAGCCAAACTTGCAACAGCTTCAGCAGGTGCTGGGTTTGGTGCAAACGATCAAATGGAAAGAGTAGCGGCCACCAGAGCTAAAGGCATTGATGTAAGTAAGTCACAAGAAGACCAAGCGATTGGATGGGGAGCGGTTATAGGAACAACAGAGGCATTCGTTCCTTTGCAGATTCTCAAAAAGCTTCGGTTCTCTGGGCCGCCATCTAGGAAAAAAGAACTAATAGAAAAGATAGGCGATGCCTCAATAAAAGGCGTAGCTGAAGGTAGCCAAGAGGTTTTAAACAGCGTTTTACAAGATGCAGTGCAAACTAATCTGGTTGGCTATGATCCGAATGCAGAAGTCGGAGAGTCCTTATGGGATGACTTTACAATCGGTGCGGCATCTGGTGCGGCACTAGATCTAATTACAAATGCGTTTGTAAAAAAAGACAGGTCAAAGCTTACCAAAGAAGCAGAGCTTGAAAGAGAGAAACAATTTAGAGAAGAAGAGCAAGAGCAAGCAAACTTTTTTCTTGATCAGGCAGAGACCAGAAGAACACAGATTGAGCAATACAATCAACAGAAAGAATTAAATGCAATTCTTAAAGAAAGACAAGACTTAACGGACGCAGAGAGAATCCGCATAGAGCAGGAACAGCAAGCGGCTATGGAAGAAAGATACCCGTTTGATCCACTTATGCCTTATAAAAGAAAGATTAGCTTTCAAGGGAAAAGGCTATCTCCGTCTGACAAGAAAGCATTAGAAGCAAAAGATTATGCGAATCAGATTGCTTCTGCCGCAACAAAAAGCGCACAGGGCTTTCCAGAAACAGGACAGTTTACGGTCCAAGAAGAAACTACCCCACAAGGATCAGTATTCACTGTCACTCATTCTGAGACAGAGCAACAGTATGGGCAAGCGTATTTAGAAAGAGAAGATGCGATTCATCTTATGTCTAATCTAAACGATCAGATATTAAGAAGAAATATAAATAGAAATATTACCGACTCTATAGATGAAACGCCTTTCGACTATTCTGCCGAGCAAACAGAGTCGGTTTACATGTTAGGGCAAAGACTTAATAACCCAAACAGAGATACGGTTACCGTTGCAATGCTTAATGAAGCTGGCGGCACAACAGGAGATAAGTTCCAAGAGAACCTGTCTATAGACTCTTTGCATCAGTTGCAATATGGCGTTCCCCCTTACACAGATAAGGGAGAGAAGATATACAAAGACCTTTCTAATATGACTGTTGCCCAGAAAGTAAATTTTGAAAGAGTCAAGAAAGGACTCCCAGAGGTAAACGAGTTTTCCTTGAAAGAAGCCAAGGAAGCGTTGGGTGACAAATACAATAACGTGTTTGACATATTAATGGGTGTTCGTGCGCCAGAGATAGAGGTTGGTCCTACCAGCGATTTTGGTTCTGTTGGCGCAAAGCTAGTAAGAAGTCGAGAACAATATCAAAACGAAAAGAGAACAACACAAGAACTTTTAGAAATATTTGATAACAAAAATATTACGTCAGACATTAACTCGCCTGAAGTTAAATACATGTTTGATAAAATAGTTAACGAAACAGACATCAGCAAGATGTCTCCATCACAAAGAGCTTATCTGTCCAGCCAATTGTCTGCGTTACCTGTCCTACCACAGTCTGCGCCTATCCCTAACTTCAAACCCAACCCTTATACACTAGAGCAATACATAGATGCCGTTGAGGTGGTGCGCTCTACGGGTGACGGAACAATTGAAAACATACAAGAAACATTAGAAGACGTTGGCAGTGAAAAAAGATCTAGATTAGTTGCCAAAGCTATACAAGAGAAGCTAATAGAAAGAGGCTTAGTCAACGAAGACGGGTCAGTTGTAGAAACATTAAGACTCGATGCGCCTGCGCCTAAAGATACAACGCCTCCAGATGTTCCGATAAGACCTTATCAAGAAACAGATCCTACAAGTTTCCCTGAGTTTACTGGTATACCTGACGTTAAACAGTTTGAAGAAAATATTAAATCGGATTTAGAAAAAATAGGATTGGGCGATGTAGGAATAAGGGTGCTTTCTATTCTAAGAAATGCGCCTATGACCAAGGATGGACAGCTAGTTTACACTAGGGATGATCCAACAGGAGTTCCTCCAACCACGCTAGGATTTTTTAGACCAGATGTAAATACTATATTTTTAGGAATTGACTCAGCCACAAGGCAGTTAAATAAAAAAGGACAAGAAGTTACACCTGAGTCTTTAAGGGCAGAGATAACAGATACCTTAAACCATGAAATACTGCACTCAGTTAGAAACCTAGATTTATGGACACAAAAAGAATGGAGTTCTTTAGAAAGATTAGCGAGAGAAAAGACAGTGCCTGGCAAAGGCAACGAAACATTTTTAAATCAAGCTAGGGCATTGTACCCAGATCTTTCTCCAGTTTCTCAAATGGAAGAAGCAGTTGCTGAACTAGTCAGAGTTGGCAGAGCAGATCCATCTTTAATTACTGGCAAGCCTAAATCTTTAATACAAAAAATGTTTTCTTTCTTTGAAAGAGTTGGCAATGCAATCAGAGGAACAGGCTTTAAGACAATGGATCAGGTGTATGAAAGCACTATTGCCAAGCTTGAGTCTGGTGAGATAGGAGCCAGAGAAAGAGGGCAAATAAGAACCCTTAGAGCTACAGAGAGAAAACAACGAGCCGTTCCTGAAAGAGGAATAGGCACAGAGACAGATGTGTTAAGTGATGAGGACATAAGCCCAAGAGGCTTTACACAGCAGGTCATGGAGTCTAGGGGTGGTATAGAGCCAGTTGAGAGAGGTATTAATGTTCGCACTGACGGGGACATGAACTACGCTGATCTCATTGTGTCTGGCAAAAAACAATTTGAGACAAGACAGACTGACAGCCTTCGTCCTTATGTTGGCAAAAGAGTGGGCATTGTTGAAACTAAAAAGGGAGAGAAAGCAAAGCTTGTTGGGTACGCCACCGTAGGAGAACCAGAGGTGGTCAACCAGCGTGAGTTCAATGAGATGAGGGATTTGCACCTTGTTCCCAAAGGCAGTGATTTCGACATCAAGCGTGGCTCTAGAAAGTATATGTACAGGATGATTGATCCACAAAAACTAGACGAACCTATAGATGTTTCATCCACACAGGGAAGGGTTGCTAGAAACATAAGCAAGATTACCAGTGAAGTGCAAAGCATAGAGGTTGGAAAGCCAGACACTAAAGTAAGGCCAGAGGTAGCTAGAGCATATAAAAAACTTCAAGACAATGAAATAACCAGAAAAGAATATGATGCTATTGTTCTTGGCACTATAAGCCCTTACGACTTTGTTCCTACACCAGCAACCTATGAAAAAATGTATGGTGCGCTTGATAAACGGAAAAGAGAAAAAATAAATGACCCCATTGAAGAAGGGGAGCAGGTAGGTCTTCGTTTAGATATTCCTGCTTATACAATTGCGGGAGTTTGGGTTCCTACTATTCATGGCAAGGGAGGAATATCTTCACATAGAGCGACAGCATCAATTACTAACGTAGATTTTTCAAAATCATCACAACGTGCCGCTCAAAACATCATGGAAGGAATGGTCCCTGGTACAGAGGGGTACATAGAAAAAACACGAATAGAAGAATCAATACCAGAAAAAGAAAAAGAGCTTAAAAAGAGCAAAAAGTACAAAGAGGCAACTCAATCTGAACAGAGCAAAATGAGACAAAAGTTGCGTAGCCCACTGCAAAAATACAGCAAGAGTCCTTTTGCTCAAATTAAAGGTAGTTTTGTAGATAGAACCGATGCAGAAAACGAAGCCATAGCAAAAGAAGCTTTGAACTCTCCTGATTGGATTCAAGTTGGGTTCGATCCTAGAAGACATTCCTATTTCTACGACAGAAAAACAGGAGAGCCTGTTACATTCGCAGAGGAAGTGGTGCAAGTAGGACCGTTGGTTCTGGCAAAAAATGCTACCAAAAACGTGTTGCCCAGCGGTGAAACTTTCCAAACGCTTTATAGAAGGTCAGATGAACTGCAATCTGAAGTAGCGGCCTACGACAAAGAAACAAACTACCTGAACGAAACTCTAAACAGAAATCAACCTGATGCAGAGGTTAGGATATACGATGAGGCCAACTCTAAGGTACAGGATGATTTAGTAACTCAGAATCAAGTAAAAGAAGTTCCTTTTTCTTTTCAAACCAGCAATTTTAAATACGGCAAGCTAGATGCCATAGCGTATGCAGTGGCTGATAAGTTTATTGGTCTAAAGAAAATTGAGAACCTCGTTAATAAAAACAGAAAAGACGGAGGATTGCCTCCTCTAGAGACATTAGATTCTGCCTACGCTGGCGAACAGTCTATTGCAGGAAAAGCAGGTAACGAGCTACGAAACTTTGAAGAGAAAAAGAAAAGACCGTTAGCAGACAAGATTGCAAGGCTTGGTCTAAACAGAAATGAAGTAGACGAGTTCCTTACACTAAGACACGCAATAGAAAGAAATAATAGAATAGCGTTAAGAGATCCTTCTCAAGATCCAGAGTTTAATCCTGGTTCAGGTCAGTTGTTGACAGGAGAAAAGCTAACAAACTCTTTTGTTAAAGGCAGAATGAAAGAGAAATACAATCTAGATTGGAACGATCAAACCCAAACATGGGAAGGTCAGGGCAATCAGTTGTCTAAAAAGCTAATTGACATAGCAAAAGACACGGATGCCATTATCAACGAAACATTAGATAGATCAGTCAAAGGCCAGCTTATGAACAAGCAAGCGGCAGAGACTGTCAGGTCAATCTATAAATACTATGCTCCTCTGCAAGGCAAGCATATTGAAGATGACATTGCTGGCAACATTGCTCAAGGGGTCAGTAGCAAATCGTACAGCACCAAAGGAAAAGAAATAAAAGGTGCGTTAGGCAGAGAGAGTGCGGCATTATCTCCGCTTGGCAACATTATTACAAACGCAGAGAAGACGATCAGCAGGTCACTTAACAACACAGAGTTTGGTGCGAAGCTGGTCAACTTGATAGAAAACAATTTAAAAACCAATCCAGAAAACCTAGAGTATTGGGAAGTATACTCACCCACAAATCCAAGATATAAAAAGAATTTTAGCAGGAGTTATCGATACATAGGGGCAGATTCTGATATGCCCATAAAAAACTTTAAGAGCATTCCAAAAGGAATGAATCCAAAAGACTTTATCGAAACTCTAGAGTTCACTCCAGACAGACAGACTAACGATTTAATCGGGGTCAAGATTGATGGAGTTCAGCACTACGTAGATATTAAACAAGATGACAGGTTGAGAAACGCTTTAATAGCTAACGATTCAAATTCATCGAGCCGTTTGATTCAGATACTAGGGCAAGTAAACAGATTCCTTTCAATGGTAAACACTCAGCTTAACCCTGAGTTTATAATTAGCAACTTCTCCAGAGATATACAGACTGCGATCTTAAATATTGTGGGCGAACAAGACATGCCCACAGGAAAGGCTAGGAATCAAAAGCTGATAGACAAGGTTCTAAAAGATGTGATCCCTTCAATGGGTGTGTTCTATAAAGGAATAAGAGGATATGACCCAAAAGACGGAACATTCAGGGGCAATCAAACAGGCATAGATCCCAAAGATCTAGCAGACGTTAAAGAGTTTTTAGAGTCTGGCGCAAAGGCAGATTGGTTTTATACCAGACCCCCAGAGGAGCAGGGCAAAACCATAGACTCTATGATTGATATGGCAAACGGAACCTTTACAGGCAACTTTAGTAAACGATTCAAGCAAGTGATGGACTTTGTTGAAGACACTAACTCTGCCGTTGAGAACGCAGTTCGACTAGCCACGTTCAAAGCATCAAGAGATTCATTACTCGATCAGGGAGTGAGAAGAGAAGAAGCGGTTGCAAAAGCTGCTGACTTAGCCAAAAACCTGACTATTAACTTTAACAGAAAAGGAATGCATGGCGATCTTCTTAACAGCCTTTATCTGTTCTTCAATGCCAGCGTTCAAGGAACAATGAACTTTGGTAGAGGATTGTTTGGTCCAAACATGAATCCTCTTAGCCCAGAGGCAAGTCGTAGAAAACAAGCAATGGTAGCAGGATTAACTTTATTCTCTGGTCTGTTAGCAGATAAAGCAGAAGAAGAAAGCGAAATAAATCCAGAGACAGGAAGAAGTTTTTATTCAGAAATCCCTGCGTTTGTAAAAGAAAGAAACCTAGTCATTATGGCAGACCCCAAGATAAAAGAGGGCAGGAATCTTTCTAACGAATATGTGAATGCAGAGGGCAAGAAATATTATGGCAGTCAGTATTATTACACGATACCTCTGCCCTACGGGTACAATGTATTTTCATACTTTGGACAGGCACTAAGTGATATAGCCAGAGGCAACATATCAGTAGGACAAGCCTCTGCAAACCTAACAAGTGCGCTTATGGGATCATTTTCTCCAATAGGTATGTCTGCATATCCGACTGCTGTCCAGCCAATATTTGAGATATATACCAATGAGAACTTCTTTGGATCACCTATCTACAAAGATCCTGAGATGTTTGGAGGAACGGGTCCGAAGTCTGCTTTAAGCATGAAATCCACCGCGGCTCCGTTTAAGTTCTTAGCTGAAACAGCTAACGCTTTGGGCGTACCAGGTGTGATAAAGGCAGGAAACAAGTACGAGCCTGGAACCTTAGACGTATCGCCAGACACCTTAGAGCATTTATACGAGTTCGCTTTAGGTGGCACAGGACAGTTTGCAAAGAGAGTTTTTACTCTGGGCGAAAAAGTAACAAAGGGAGATCAGATAGAGCGACAGGACATACCGTTCTTTAGAAGAGTCAAAGGGGAGACAAACGCAAGAGAGTCTCAGGCCGACTACTTTGAAAGGATAGGAGCCATTAAAAACAAACGGAAAGCGTTACAGAATATAGTGGGTCCAGAGAGACTAGCCTACAGAAAAGAAAACGTAGACTTTATAAAAATGATGCCTCTTATGATGAACACAGAGAGCAGATTAAGAAAGCTAAGAGAGAGAAGAAAGAAGCTCGAAGCTATCGCAGATGCTAGTCCTGCCAACGCTAAAGAATACGGAGAATATGTAGATCAGATCTATGACATAGAGCAAACCTTATATAACAGGTTCAATAAGCAGTATGACAAAGTAGTAGGCAGAACAAAATAAGTGTGTTAGGATTTTTTATGTCGCATGAATCTCCTTACATTCGACATTTTTTCATTGATGACACCTTAGTTTCCCCCTCTTCGGAGGGGGTTTTAATTTATAGCTTTGCTATCTTCCAGTGCTTATTAACAAACTCTTGCTCCCATCTTATCTCTCTCTCTCTTCTTTGTTGGCGGTCCACCCTTAACGGATAACATTTGTCGCACCATTGTTTTCTAGGATCTTTTTTCACAGGACGTTTATTATCGCAAACAGTGTTAGAACATTTGAGTTCATCCATTTATTTTCACCAATCCTTTTTCTATTAACTTACTCCAGGTTCTTTCTAACCCACGCATCTGACATTTAAGTATTTCTTCTTCCGACAGATCAGTCTTCATACGTCCATCAATGACATCATGGCAATTGCTACAAGCGTAGACAGCAAAGTAATCTTCAGACTTCAGTGCCATGCCCTTTCTTAGGCTCCCTAAATGGCAGAGTACGGTAGTCTCAGGATTGTTATTGCAATACGGGAAGATCATAAGACTGCACAATTCCCCTCTCGCTGATTTTCTTATCCCGTTCTTCATCTACGCAATACATCGTAAATCTGATGTTTTCATCATATCGAAAGTCTTCATAAATTTTGCTTGCCGCTTCAGCGCATTCTGGGATGCTATCAAAGGTTCCTACCAAGCTATAGAGAGTGAAGGTAAAAATATAGAGCTTAATCATTTTTTTGTCGCAGTATATTAACTTGTTTTTCTTTTTCTTTTTCTGCCTCGTAAATAATATCTTGCAACCAATCAATCAGCATTACTGGGTGCGCCCCGTTTACAAAACTTTTGTGAAGCTTGAAGCTCAACTCGCTGTCACCTTCGTGAAAATATATTTTTCCTGCTTCTTGTTTTTTCATTCTCGCCCCACATAATCACTTCTATCTTGAGTGGTGTAAGCTTCATTCTCCTTTGTTTTTGGATCATCGGCTATGAAGCGTCCCTTTGCGTCCCTGGCCCTGACCTTAACTTTTTCAACAGTCTCTGCTGTTTTTTTGGCAAAGTCAGTGTCACCAAAAAAATTACCTAGCCATTTAAAAAACCTCATCATTCTTCTCCTTCGTAACTGGCATCCATTTCTTTTTTTGTTTCCCGAATCATTTCGTTTAACTCAGAAAGCTCTGTGTAGATCAGGTCAAGACGTTGTTTGAAATCATCAACATCATCTTGATCTGCAATTATCATTACTTTTTTGCTCATGCAGTGTCTCGAAAATCTTTTGGCCCTAGCTCTGACATGTTAGTAGCATCTCGATGTTCGCTGGTCTGCTCTCTTGTCCTGAAAAACCCTTCATGTTCGGGATACTTTCGCATAAATCGTCTTGCGTAAAAAGCACGGTAGTTGTTGCCAATTTTGAACTGAGTAATCCCATCGCCACCAGCATCTTTTTCCCACCTAATTCTCTCGAAAATAGCATTGACGGAGTAGTTTTTGTATCCTCTTTCGATCATTTGAAATGCGAAGTCTTCAAACATTGTCCACACTTCAGGATGTTTCTTGTGGTAGGCAGTGACCTGTTCTCGCATCTCTTCTAGCCTATTCATCGAACTTCTTCCTTTTGCCTCCGTCATACCAATGGGCGTGGCCCTCTTCAACCAGTTGCTCGTTGATGTTTGTTTCTCCATCAAACAGAGTTCCTAGCCATCTTCCAAACTTGCCTTTGCCAGAAAGACAAACCGTGATAGGTGCTAGTACCAGTTCTGATAACCTAGTTTTAGCGGCAAGTCCTTTAACCTTTTCTTCAGCATTCGATGTCCTGCTTTCCCAGGCATTGATTCCTTCCATACGGATACGCATGTTTGCCAGCATATCGAGATCAAGAGGCTTGACTCTTATCTGCACATCCACCGTATCCCCGTCTACAACTTTCAATACTTCCGTTACAGGAAAGCATTCAGCATTCACTTGCATACTAGTGCCAAGCAAAGCTATCCCTATTAATCGTTTAACCATGTGCATAATCCTCGTATTCCTCTGGGGTTGGCGGTGGTGGAACTGCAAAGCTCATCTCTGCCGCCACAATAATTAAAGTTTCTATAAGGCTAGAATACTCTTTTGGGTTTACATCAGCACTACGTTTGTTTGCCCGTCTTTTATCGCCAAACTTTGTTGGTGTTGTCGTAGAACCAAACGCTTTACAAAGAAGTTCGTGATGCATTTCGTCTTCTAACAAACCGCAATAGTTTGCAAACTCTCTTACATATTTCCTGTAATAGTTCTCCTGGGGGCGGCTACGTCCTTCCACCTTCTTCGATAGCTCCAGGTTCATCCCCAAGGGCGATGAGTCTTTTATTTTTAATAGCTTCACCTTGTGGTCAGGGAACACCTCCGAGAGGCTTTCAATAAGCTTCTCAGAGGTTTTTAGGTTTGCCACAAGGGTTATCTTAGAAGGGGATTTCATCGTCTTCACCTTCGTCTGATTCAATCACAAGGGGGGCATCAGTTTCAACTTTGCCACGGTACATGGATAACGATGCATTATAAAACTCTTTGTCCTTTGTCTTTTTTGTGTCGGCCCAAAAAGCAATATTCATTTTGACCGTTCTATCGTCACTCATCTTGAAG
>MDTD01176261.1_pt1 | contig 10974 bp, 6 predicted proteins | sample 811221 | NCBI WGS metagenome assembly MDTD01 (sample SAMN05326646, study PRJNA326480) | marine metagenome | isolation source: seawater | place: Pacific Ocean: South West | collected 2011
CCAATATAACAATTTTTTTTTATAACAGAACCACCATAATTAATAGATGATCCAGTATATAAATCAGATGAATTAGTAGAATTATGAATAAATGATTTACCAAATATATTAACATCTTTACCTATAATAATATTTTTTTGAATAGCAGCTCCACCTTTTAATATAAGAGAACCATTATTAATATTAGTAGAATCAATTGAATTATTGGATATAATATGTCCTTGGATATTAAGATTTTTATATATAGCAATACCACCTTTTGATATAATTGAAGAAGAAATAAAATCACTAGAATCGGATATATTATTAAAAATAGTTTGTCCATAAATATTAAAAGATGGTGATTGAATATCAAAATTATTAGAATTAAAAATAATATTTTTAGGAGTAGATAAATTAATATCTGCTCTAGAAGATATATTTATATAACCAGACGAATTAACTAATAAATATTGTTTAGTATCAAATAATAAATATTGATTAGATAATATTTTTAATGGATTAATAGAATTAATAGTTCTTTCTTGATTCATAAATTTTAAATTAGAAATAGATATATCAGAATCAATTATAAAACTAGTATTTAAACTACCAGAAGTTTTTAATTGAAATTTATTAAATATACCTCTAGAAGGATGTAAAACTCCAATAGCAGTATTATTAATTTTACTATTTGTAATTACAGCATTATCAATTTGTGTTTCACCAGAATTATTAATTTCAATATCATCGCAAATTAATTTAGAACATGTTACTTTATCAGAGTTAATATCTTTAGAAAATTCAATTTCATTTTCCTTTAATGATATAGAATTTAAAAGAGGTTTTTTTTTAGTTAATAAAGAAATATCTGCACTCATTAATTAATAGTATTATTATATTTTTTAATATATATAAAATATATATTATAAATTATGTTTGAATATTTAGTATTAAATAATATTCAGACCCTAGTAACATTATTGACATCTGATTTAATATCTACTGCTATAAATGATACATCTTATGTAATATTATCAATTGTAAAAGATGATTATAAAGATTATCCAGATTTAATTGATGTGATTAAAGAGTTAGATTTAATTTATAAGTTTGAAATTATAAAAAGTTTTATGCTATTAATTCCAAAAAAATATGAGAAAATATTATGTATAAAATTAGCATTAAATGGTATAAAAGAAACAATAATAAATATTTATAAATTATTAATAGATATAATTAATATAATTAATAATCATAAAAATAAATATTTTTCTTATATGAGAAAGGTGAAATATAAAACAGAATTAATAGAATTAAAAAATTTATGTAATATATTAAATAATAGATATAATACATTAATAAAATTAATAAAATTAATAAAATAAAAATTATGAAAAAAATTATTTATTAAAATAATATATATATTATATAATAATGAGTGATTTAAATCAAAGAAGTACTATAAAAGAATCGTTTGATAGTTTATCTTCATTTCCTAGAAAATATACAATTATATCAGTATTAATAACCTATATAATCATTACAGTATTAGAATATTATATACAATCTACAGCACCCCCACCACCATTAGGGAAGAAGCCAAATAAAAAAAAAAAATTAACAAAAAGAGATTTAATTTTAGATGCATTATTTGTTTTTAAAAATATAACATTAGTAGTGCTTATTTTATGTATATTACCTCTAATTGATCCAATACCAATAATTCATAATATTTTATTTGAAAAAACACTAGATACGAAGAAATATATACATATAATGGATATATTAGATAAATATACTGTTAATCCTAATAGATTAAAACAAGTTACAGAAGATTTACAAGAACATATAGATAAAGTAGATAATTTAATATTGTTTGATAGTAATAATACACAAACTAACATTGATATTATAATTAGGAATTTAAATGAAGAAATAACTAATAATTGGAAAAAAGTACAAAATAAATATTGGTTTCCTATGAATGATAATATATCTAAATTTAGAGAATTTATAAAAAGATCAGATGCATTAGAATTAATAGATCGGAAATTTTATGTTGAGAGTGGTATATTTCAAAGTGATACAACATATACTATTAAAGTTCTAGAGAAACTAGCAATAAATATGGATCTTATAAATTATTTTTTTACAACAGATTTGATTTATAATTTAAATAATTCATCTATAAAAGATATATTTGGATGTTTAATAGAATATTATTATGACACCAAAAGATTAGTTAAATCTGATAATGAAGATACATTAGAAAGATTTTTAGGAACAATTAAAGGTTTATGTATAAATAAAACTTTAAAAGAAAGTACAAAAGATATTTTAAAAATATTTTCAAGTAGTGGAACATTAAAAGAATTAGATACATCATTAGATGATCACATGCTAAATTATTATAGTGATTTTACAAAAGATATTTATTTAGATGGTAATAAAAAATTAGATGCAGATTTTATTAAAACATTTAATAGCAAGGGTAATATAAAACTTGATATAGCTGTTTTAGTAGAAACATTATATAATTCTATGGTAAAAAAATATCCTTATTTAATAAAACATCATGTGAATATAACAAATGAAGCATTTAATATATATAAAACTCCTAATGTATCTAAGTTAAATATAAAATCTAATATTGATTTTTCTAAATTTAAAGATCTACATTTTACAAAATCAAAACAATATATTAATGATTTTATTTTTGATGATGAATTAGATATAGAAAACAGTAAAAGTCTTAATAAAATAAAAAATACATATAGTACTGTAAATAAGAGTAATATAGATTATTTATTTAATTGGTTTAAAGAAAAAATTAGTGTTAATAACGAAAAAGAGTATTATAATTATTTACATATATTATATAGTAGTCAACTGAATGATACTCATTTGAAATCAACAATTATAGAACAACAAAAAGTAATAACTAATTCACTAAATCTTATAACAGATTACATAATAAATGATATTCCTAATTCTCAATACCCACTTATAATTGAGTTTCCTTCTAAAATAATGTTAGATGATGGTTCTAATATAAGTGGAATTATAGGAGATTTTAAAAAAGTAATGACAGAAAAATTAGGTGCATCTAATATTGCAACAAAAGATCCAGAGGGATATATGCAGGAATTAGATGATATATTAGCAGAGCTCGACAATAATAAATTACATCGTTGGATAAAATCAGATTTAGAATTAAAAACAGCACAGCTGGTATATAAATTTAAATTAGGATTACTTGATAAAAATGAATGGGATTATTTTGAAAATCCTGCGCCTTATAAAAGATATGAAGAAATGTCTACTTTTGTCAATCAGTTTTCAAGCAAAATAGAAAAACTTATAACAGAAAAAGAAGCAGCAGAGTTAGATTCTGATAATGAAGAACCATTTGTATCATCATTAACACTTAAAGATATGAGAGACGCGGAAAAAAAGTTTCAAGAAATGCAAGGATATATCATTAATCCACAGTTAATAGACAATACAAAAAAAGAATATGAAGAATTAGCTAAAAATTTAAAAGTAACACAAGAACTTGCTAAAGAAAAAAATTTATATGATATTGAAGCAGCAGAAATCCAAGAAAAAATGGAAAAAAAAGCAGAAAAAATTAAATTAAAAAAGCTTAAAGAAATAGAAGAAGCTGCAGCTGAAGAGACAGCAGAAGCAGCAAAAAAAGCAACAGAAGAAGCACAAGCACCAGCAGAAGAAGCAGCAGCACAAGTAGAAGAAGCACCAGCACCAGCAGAAGAAGCACCAGCAGAAGAAGCACCAGCAGAAGAAGCACCAGCAGAAGAAGCACCAGCAGAAGAAGCATCAGCAGAAGAAGCATCAGCACCAGTAGATCCACCACCACCAACTAAAGTAAAAGAATCTGATGCAGACAAAACAAAAAGACAATTTGGTGGGGCTCCTTATGATGTAGAATCTTTAAAGATTGATTGTAAAAAGGGGATGAGACAAATAGACAGTATTTTAACTATGAGAAGTAATATAATTAAAGGTATAAATTACAATATACGAGAATTCAATGATGCATTTTTTAATACTACCTCACACCCTGTAGCAATATTGAATATAAATATGAGTAATGTATTTTGTATTATATTTAATATAGTATATTTAATATTGATAATTAAATCTAAAAATAACTATCATTCATATCATAAATTTGTAATATATTCATTTTATGCTGTATCTATGTTATATGTATTAAATACTGATAAAACATTAAACCATATAATGAATAATATACAATTATGTAAATTTGTTCCTTATTTAATTATATTTAGAACAATACTATATTTATATTCAACATTTTATGATAACTATCAAAAAACTGCTTATGATGTTTCATACGATACAGTTTTTGAATTAGATATATCTAAATCAATAAATAAAAATAATGTAATAACTTTTAACGAAAAAACTAATAAAAGAACATTTACTGCTGTGAAATTACTAGCATCTAGTGCAGATTTAATAACTGTAATATTATTAATATTTTTACTTTTAAATTATTTAAAACCTGTTATATTATCAACGAAAAGTAATGATGTAATAGAAATTTTTGATTTTGATATGATTAATAATAATATTAGACAAAAAGTAGATCTAAATTTTTCAATTACAGATAATTTTGAATGGAATAAAACTATATTTAATACACATCCAATAAGTGAAAAAATATTAATTTTATTTGATAATATGAATATAAATGATGATAATAAATTATATTTTATTGTAAATATGGTTTGGAAAATAATAGGATTTTCTTTAATAATGCAATTGTATTATAAAATTAAAGCTGAATATGTGCCATTCTTATCTGGAAATATTTTAGAAGTTAGAGATAATAATGTAGCACTTAATAAAGAACTTAATAAAAAAGAAGATCTTACAAAATATTTAAACTTTAAGGAATTTTATGATATATTTGTAGCGTATGTAATAATTATATTTTTGATGTTTGGTCCTAATTATATGACTATTATATCAAAAATAAGTTTATATCTGATAAATAGTGGTAATACTCCTACAACTGTTCTTTATGAAAGCGGCAGGGTTTTCTGGAACCTGGTGGTGCGGCAGAGACCATCTGCGTTGCGACAAGCGAGAGTGTTACTAATCGGGTTAGGAAATTGTATATTAGGGGCTGGCTTGTTAGTTGCTTGTTACTATATTTTAGGGGGGGAGGATGGTACATTAGACAGAATATTTAGAAGGGTGACAGAAAGAGTCTCTGAAGTTACACCCATATTTAAAGGAGAAACAATAGGTGGTTTTGTATTTTTAGAACTTATATCACTTATTTCACTAGGAGTTGCGTGTCAAGTAACATATATAACAATCTTTAATGGATCAAATGTCTCTTTATATTATAATTATGATACATTAGATATTATAAATAATTTTAATAAAGTTATTAATATGAATAGTGCTGAATTATTTGGAGGTAGTGGTAATATATTAAACAATTATAAAAATATATTTATAATAATAATATTATGTTTAATAATATTTATGTTAAATAAAATTAAAAAAGATCCAAAAAATATTATGGATAAGAAAAAAGATAAATTACAAAAAGGAGGGAATGAATTTTTTACAACATTTATATTTAAACATCTATTTGGTGTCAAAGGTTTAGAAAGTAAAGCGGATGATGATCATATAAGAGAAATAGGAATTTCTATAGTATTATTTATAATAGTAGGTATCTTAATGAAATTGGGAATAAGCACTAATGTATTAAATCAATTAGAAACGGAAATATTTTACGATAATAACTATATTCTTTTATTAATAATAATAATAATACCAACTATTAGATATATATATAACTTATATACAATCTGGAAAAAAAATAATGTAAAAATAGATGGTGTTGAACCTTTTAGTATAAATGATTATATTATATATCATTTTTCCTCGGATTATCCTAATGTAGTTAATGAAAATGATGACAATTTAAATATTGAAGATCAAACTAAATTACATAATAGTAAATTAGAAATAAAAGTACATACACTTTTAGCAGTTATTGTAGGTATTTTCCTTTCACTTGCTTTAAATTTAACACACCATGCAGGACATACTATAATAGTTAGTATAGCAATAGTATTATTTATAGTTTTCTCTAATTTTGGTTGTTTTATATTTTGGAATGCTTTTATTAAAGATTCAACAGATCTATTTACTTATAGAAGACAAGGTAAAAATATGATAATAAGAAAAAGACCTCAAAATATAGAAGAAGATGGAAAAATAGTAAGCAGTAATAATGATAGAACTAAAGAAGATATAATAATAATAAATAAAATGAAAACAGATATAATAAAAGATATAGAAAGAATGAAAGCAAGTTTTAATATAAAGGAAAACATAACAATAGGATTAGATGATATATTAAATAAATGGAATTATGAAAGATATACACATAAGACATCAGGAAAATATATAGATATAGTTGATTTAAGAAAAAATTTAGAAAAATTAAATAGGTATGAAAAATTAAATGAGAAACAAACTGATGAAAAAACAATAATAAATAGACACGAAGTATATAAGAATTTATATGATGGTGTATGGGAAAAAAATACTACTAATGAAAAGAAAAATATAGTAGAAAGAATATTAATAAAAACATATGGTAGTAAACATGCTTTAGCTATATCATTTAATAGTGCAGGATATATAATAAAAAAATATAATTTACGAATAGATGTTTTAAATGAAGCAACTGATGGTAAAAATAATATAAAATTATATGATGAGGATAATGTTAATTTTGTATTAACTACTCAAGATATTAATGATGTAAAATATCTAAATTATGAAAAATATAATAGTTCTTATAAAAAATTAATTGATATGGGTAGTGATATTAAAAATATAGAAACATTCTTAAGTTCAGGAAATGACTTCTTTAAAAAAATAAATTATATTTTAGATCCAGTAAAAGATGTATCATATATAATAAAATATAAATTATTAGAAGATTTTAATGAATATAGGAAAATAGAAAATAATGTAAATAAAAAATGTTTAAGTTCTTTATTAATTCAAAGAATTTATAAAAAAATATTATTAATAAAATGCATTACTGAAGAGAAATATAAAGAAGCAGAACAATTACAAAATGATTTAGATACAATAGAATTAAAATATAATGATTTATCTTTATTATCTATTAATAGAAATGATATATCATTAGTAACACATAAAGTCCAAGATAATATAAATAAAATAACTATTAATATGACTAATTTAATTGGTAATGTTCTTAGATTTAAAGATTTAGAATCACAAGAAGTTATAAATCATGATCATATGCATGTAAAAGGTGATAAACACCAACATACAGTAAAGTTTTTTACAAATCAAAAAACTGAATTAGAAACAGCAAAACAACAAGCCACTGATGAAGGAAATACTGAAATTGTAGATAAACTAACAAAACAAATAAACATAGTTACTAAAAATTTAGAAGATGCAAGAGCAATGGTTCCAGAAGAAATAACTAAAAAATATACTGGTAGTACAGAAGAATTAAATAAAGATCATACTCATGAACATATACATATAAATAATGGTCCAGAACAAACACAAGATGCGCCAGATAAATGTACTGATTTAAATGCAGATACTGTTCCTAATAGTATACACGGAATAATGGAAGGTAATCAATTAATAAAAACTTATAAGAGGGTTGGCAACTATCATGAATTAATATTAAAAGATATTATAACAAGTAATGAATTATCAGGATTAGAAAATTCATTAAAAACTTTAAAAAAATATACAGACTTCCATACTGGACATCTAGAATTCAATTTAGAATATACAGTAGATAAAGAAGTAAAATCTAAACCATATAAAATAAATTTATTAGGTAAAGATGCAGAAATAAATTTAGATACACCATTATCATTAAAGAGTAAATCATATTTAAAAAATATAAAAGTAGAAGGATATTATTTTGATGCAGATGCAGATAATATTTGTAAAACAACTTTAGTTATTAAAAATAATATAAAATCATTAATAGTTGATACTTATGATATGACTGATGAATTTTGTATTTAAATATTAAATATATGTTTTAATATTAGATACAATATCATTATTATAGTATAATAAATATATATTATTACTATTATTAAGAATAATTGATAAAATATAAAATATTTCTAATTTTAATAATAGTTTTTTAATAATATTTATTTTATTTTTTTCAAAATATTGTTTTATATTTTTATTAATAATATCAACATATATAATATCATCTTCTTCATATAATTTAATATGTTTTTTTATTGTAAATATTAATTCTTCTATAGAACTACGTAATTTATCTAATTTAGTTCTATTATTATTAGTATAATTATTATAATTTAAATTATACTTTTCTAATATTTTAAAATTTAATTGTTTATCATATATGCTATTTAATAATTGATTAATATTATCATTAGTATAATTAAAATTAGAATCAAGAAATAAATTAGTATTAATTATATTTGTTTTATTAATTTTATTAACAATATTATCAGAATAATTAATATTAGAATGTAATAAATATACATTATTCATATTATTTTTATTATTTTTATTATTATTTATATTAATAAAACATAATTTATCATTTATATTGTCTGTAGAATTGAAAAATATATTCATATTATAATTTATATATACTTATATTTATATATATATTTATATATAACAGTATATAAATATAAGTATATATAAATGTATGAATGATTTTTTTTGTATAAATAATAGTAATGTATTCCATATTATAAATAATAATAAAAGTTGTACAAGAAAATATTTAAATAAATTATCAATATTAGAAGATTCAAGTAATAATAGATTATGTAAAAATTGTTTTATTTTATTTATAAAAAAATATAAAATAAATGATAAAATATATCATAGATATAATGATAATATATATTTAAATTTATTAGTTAATTTACAAGACAACAATTTAGATAATATTTTATTAAAAAAAAAATTAATAGGTAATATAGATAAAGAAGGGTATATTTATATAAATGATTATAGTGTAAATTTAATATCAATAAATAAAAAAAAATATTATTTAGTAAATAATAAAGATTTGTATAATATTGATGATTTTGATATTTTAAATATAAATTTAGATTTAAAAAAAGGTAAATTATTGGGTCCAAAAATATGTATTATAGATAAACAAATGATAATAATTGAGAATAATAAATTAAAATATAATTTATGGGAAATTATAATATAATATATATTTATATAAGATGAAATTATTTGCTGGCGCTGGTACAAATGAACAATATATTGATAATTTATTAAAACAAACCTATAGTACATTAGATCCAATATTGGTAAATCCAGAATTTCAAGATGCTATAAAAGAGTGTGTTATAGATTCCACAAAGAATAATAGTACAGATATAGAAAATTTAGTAAAAGAATGTAAAAATTATTCATTCATTACATTTTTCAAAGATCTATATTTATTACCAAAAAATATAGATTTTGTATCTACATATTTAGTAGTTATATTAATTTTATTAATAATTATATTTTTTATATTATCAGTTATAACATTTAATTTATTATTTCCGTGAAAAATAATAATTTATATATATATATAAATATAAATATGTTAATTCATAATATAGGAAATACATGTGCACAATTATATGATAATATATTACATTTTAATAATAGTTTTCATGGCGGGGATGATGAATCATCTACCCCGGGTACTGAAATAATAAATGTTTATAAAAATTTTATAGATTCCAATAAAGATAAACTTGTAGATTTTAAAAATAATGTAACTAGTAAATATTTTAAAGATCAAATAATAACTTGTTTAAGAAAACATGCTTCTGATACTGACAATATTGATTCCTTAAAAAAGAATATATGTAGTAATAGTATATATAGTGTAATTAATAAATTATATAAATTACCAGATAATATTAATAATGTAAAAAATTTATTAATATATATCGTTGTTGCATTATTTTTAATATTTAGTATAAATTTTGTAATGATAATATATTATATTATGAATAATTATGACGGGACTAGTCTAATAATATTTTTAATATTATTATTTGTACTTGTTTTATTAGCATTTTTAAGTGTAAAAATTTAAAATATTAAAGATTTTTTTTGTATTAAAAAAATATTAATTATTATATATGAAAACAGATAATATAACAAATTTAGTTTTTTCTGAAATAGATATTAAAGAAGATAATTTAAATAAAAATAATTTTACAATATATTCATTAGATATACTATCTGAAGAAAGTGATGATGATAGTGATAATAAATCAGATATGAATGATTCACTCAGTGAAAATAGTATTGATTTAGATAATTATAATTTAGATATAAAAACATATAATGATTCGAATAAAATGGATTTAGATAAAAATTCATATTGCATTGATGATAGTTTAAATACCGATGAAACATTTAATACAAAATTATTTTTTAATAATTTTATGAATTCTAATAAACATTTAACCGATTCTTATAAACATAAAAAAAAATCTAAAAAAATTTTATATTGTAGTTCTAAAAATAATATAACTACACCAAAACAAGAAACAAAAAATAGTATAACTACACCAAAACAAGAAACAAAAAATAGTATAACTACACCAAAACAAGAAACAAAAAATTTAGATAACAGTAATTCTAATGTAGTAAATGATTTATCGGAATTAATAAACATTAATCCAAATATTTTAATAGTTGAAAAATTAGATAATACATTAGAAAATTCAAACAAATGTATTATAGAAAGTTCTAAACAAAATACTGTAAAAAACAATATTGAATTAAATGAAGAAATAAAAGAATATAAAGAAGATGAAGAAGATGAAAAAGATGAAGAAGATGAAAAAGATGAAGAAGATGAAAAAGATGAAGAAGATGAAAAAGATGAAG
>MDTD01180258.1_pt1 | contig 10973 bp, 10 predicted proteins | sample 811221 | NCBI WGS metagenome assembly MDTD01 (sample SAMN05326646, study PRJNA326480) | marine metagenome | isolation source: seawater | place: Pacific Ocean: South West | collected 2011
ATCGCTTTTAAATTTCTTAATATAAAATTTATTATTTAATCTAAGAGCAATAAAATTGTTTTTACCAGTGAAACTTATCATTAAAAAATCTTTTATATTAATTTTGTTAATAATTTTCTTCATACCAGATTATTCCCACTCACAAATAAAAGATAATGGGATTATTTCTATAATGTATCATCGTTTTGAAGAAAACAAGTATCCTTCAACCAATATTAGAATTAAAGATTTCAAAATGCACTTAAAACTAATTAGAGAGGCCGGTTTGGAGTTTATTTCGTTTAAGCAATTTGAAGAGCTTATAAATAAAAAAAATGATAGCAAAAAAATACTTTTGACTATTGATGATGGATTTACCTCATTTTATGAACATGCCTGGCCAATATTAAAAAAAGAAAAAATTCCTTTTATAATTTTTGTAAATACAGAGAGTGTTGGGTCAAATGGTTATATGAATTGGAGTCAATTGAAAGAAATTTCAAATCATAATTTTGCACATATTGGAAATCATAGTCATACACACGAATATCTTGTAGATTGGAGTGATGAAGAAATTATCGCAGATCTTAAAAAAGCAAAAAAGATTTTAAAAAAGAATTTAAATAATGATACAAAATTTTTTGCATATCCGTTCGGGGAATATAGAAAGTCTTATAAAAAAATTGTTAAAGATTTGGGTTTTAATTACGCCTTTGGTCAACATTCGGGCGTAATGGATTTAACAAAAGATAAATTTGAGTTACCAAGATATCCCATAAATGAAAAGTATGGTGAGGTAAAAAGATTTAAAAGTTTATTGAAGACTTTACCATTCCCCTATGAAAACATTTTTCCAATTGAAAAATATCTTACCGATAAAAATAATCCACCAGAAGTGAAAATTATTTTTTTTAAAGATGGACCTAATATTAAAAATATAAGTTGTTACTCTAATGAGGGAAATGAATGGGGTAAATCAAAATTAGAGATCGTAAATGATAACGAATTAAATATCATCCTTAAAGGAAAGTTTACAACTGAAAGAGGGAGGATTAATTGTTCTCTAAGGGAGAAAACAGGCGAGTGGAGATGGTTGGGAGTTCAATTCGTAATATCGGATTTATAATGTTAAAGACGTCTTATTATTTGCATTCATAAGAACCGAACTATCAAAATCAGTGAGCTTATTTTGTGTTATAATTGATCTTAAAGTTTTTACATAATCTTTTCCAGTGGCAGCGTAACTTTCTAGATATAAAGCTAAATCATACCCAGATAATTTTTTATTTTTTTTTCTTTGTTCGGATCTTGCCTCTCTAAAATTACCGTATGCTTTGTGAGTATTTAAATTTTTTTGATAAGCGATTATTGAAGATCTCAACATAGGAAACTTCAAAACTTTGTGATCTGTACCCGCTCCATCTTTAGGCTTTAACCCATCTTTTCCGTAAGTCCATTGACCAAACATGGCATTTCCCTCAAGTGCAAATCTAGATGTTCCCCACCCACTTTCTTTTGCTGCTTGAGCTATAGCTAGAGAAACTGGTACAATATCCATTCTTAACTTCAACTCTGTTACATCGTCATTTTTAATTTTATAATCCTCAAAACGTCTTTTTAGCCATCTTTTTTCTCCCATTGAATTTGATGTCTTATTCAAAATTTTAAAAAGTTTTTTTCTGTTTTCTAAAATTTTGTTATTTTCATCAATTATTAATGGAAGAACGATCTTAATGAATGTGTTCTTTCTTTTTGTTGTGCTTTTTATATTTTTTAAATCAGGAGGAAGTTTAGATAAATAAACTGGTTTAACATTTTCACCAAGTCTTATATTTTTTAGATCATATTTTAAATTTTCAAATAAATTAAGAGTAATTTGTGTGTCTAAACTTATTTTATTATCTACATCTTTTTTATTATTTAAATTAAATTCTTTATTCCTTGATGTATTATTTGAAAAATCTTTTTGATTTTTATATTCCTTTGCAATATATGAAAACGTTATTTTGCTTGTAACCGTTTTAATATAGGGTCTTACGCTTACTAAACTAATTATGAAAGTAATTAAGACACATGTAATCATCACATTTGTTAAAACTTGTTGTTTAAAATTCAGTTCAGTTATTCTTTTCTTGCTATAACTATGTTCCGGTAACCTTACTTTGTTTTTAAGTAAAATTAGTTCTATTTGTGATGTTGTTAATTTTTTTTTAGAATTAATATAAGATTTTATTTCTTGAATTTTATACAGCTTTGAAAGCTCAATCAACTGCTCTCTATATGGTAAATTTTTTTTCACTTTAAATTGCCTCTACCGAAATAACTCCATCTACGTAATGTTTCAACAAATTTTGAACACCCTTTTTAAGTGTCATTGTGGAACTTGGACAACCTGAGCAACTACCTCTTAACTCAACAGTTACTATTCCTTTTTCAAATGATACAAATTTTATATCACCGCCATCTCTAGCAACAGCAGGTTTAATTTTGGTTTCCAATACTTCAGTAATTTTTTTGATAGTGTCATTTTGTTCATGTATTTTTTCAGAATTTATTTTTTCACGATCGCCGTCAGAAACAAGTATAGGTTTTTTATTTTTTTGAAAAAAATCATTTAAGTTTGAAATAACTATTGGTTTGATACTTTCCCATTTGACTTTTTCATTTTTTTTAACACTTAAAAAGTTTTCAGATAACAAAACTAATTCTACACCTTCAATTTTTAATAAGTCTTTAACAAAAGTATTGTTAACTTCTTGAATTTTATTTTTTTGAAATTCAACAGTGCCTATCTCCGAGATTTTGTTTTCTGATAAAAATTTCAGAGCATTTGGATTTGGGGTATTTTCAATTTGTATCATAATTTAATTTATCACACTCAGAAAAAAAAGGATATTTATATTGTCACACAAAACCAATGATTTTTTTCACCTCTTTTAAATTTATTTCAGCAAGAGACATGGCTTTTTGGGTTCCTTCCTTTAAAATTTTTTTAAGATAGTCTTTGTCTTTTATAAGATAACTCATTTCTTTTCCAATAGGACAAATGATAGAAATCAAAGCATCTGATAGATCATTTTTAAACTTTGAAAAATCTTTTCCTTTCATTAATTTTAAAGTTTCTTCTATAGTTGAGTTTGTTAAAAATGAATATATATTTAATAAATTGTAGGCTTCAGGTCTTTCACTCAAATCTGAAACTTTTTCTGGTATTGGCAAAGAGTCCGTTTTTGCTTTTTTAATTTTTTTTTTAATTTCATCGGGAGAGTCCTTTAAATCGATTCTAGAAAATTCTGATTCTTCAGACTTACTCATCTTTTTTTTTCCATCTCTTAAACTCATAACTCTTGATATTTTTTTTTCTATTAGCGGTTCTGGTAGAGGAAAAAAACCCTCACATTTGAAATCATTATTAAATTTTTGTGCAATATCTCTAGCTAATTCTAAATGTTGTTTCTGATCGTCACCGACCGGGACATGTGTAGCTTTATACAATAAAATGTCGGCAGCCATTAAATTTGGGTAAACATAAAGACCAACACTTGCATTTTCTTTATTTGATCCAGCTTTATCTTTGAACTGTGTCATTCTATTGATCCAACCGACTCTTGATACACAATTAAGTATCCAAGCAAGTTCACTGTGTCCACTTACTGATGATTGATTAAATATAATACTTTTTTTTGCGTCAAGCCCACATGCTAAAAAACCTGCTGTTGTCTCTAAGATATTTTCTCTAAGCTCTACGGGGTCCTTAAAAACAGTTATTGCATGTAGATCTACAACACAATATATGCATGACATTTTTTTTTGTAAATTAACAAAATTTTTCATAGCCCCTAAGTAATTTCCAAGATGTAAATTTCCAGTAGGCTGAACACCTGAGAAAGCCAATTCAGTATTTTTTTTAATCATTTCAAATTATAGCTTTTCATATTAAGCATTCCAAAAAGTTTTGTTAGTATCAGATATATTAGTGTAGATAAGCTTATCACAATAATTAAATAAATTAATTTAAAATTATAAGCATACACAAACTTATCCTCAAAATAATCTAAACTAAAATTGAGGAATAAACACATTAAAAAAACTGCAACTAAAATTTTTAAAAACTTAAGTAAGTAGTTATTTTCAATATTTATTAATTTATTTTTAAAAAGAAGAATTGAGTATATTAAAACTCCAATCCATGTAGACACTGAGGTTGCTATAGGTATAATAATAAATCCGAATTTTTTAAATAAAGACACACTTATAAAAATATTCAAAACCATTACTGCAAAAGAAATGTAAAAAGGAATTTTTGTATTATCACGTGCGAAATAAAAATTAGATAAAACTTTGATTAAAGCAAAAGCTGGAACACCTAAAGCGAAAAAAGTTAAAGCTTGAGATGTATAAATTACATCAACAGTATCAAAAGATCCGTAACCAAATAAACAATTTACAATCTCCTTTGAAGCGATAAGTAGTCCAAACGCTGCTGGTAAAGAGAGCAATAAACACAATTCTAAAGATTTATTTTGTAATTTATCGACAGAAACTTGATCATTAATTTTTAAACTTTTAGCCAAATTCGGCAAAGTAACAGTACCCACAGCAATACCTGCTACTGCTAAATTAATTTGGTAAATTCTGTCAGCGTAGTACAAGTACGATACAGCACCAGATTGGAAAGATGCAATGATTGTGCCAATAAGAATATTAATTTGAGTGATACCCGATGAAAAAATACTTGGCAAAAGTTTCCTAAAGAATAGTTTTATGTTTTCGCCAAATTTAAAATTTATTATTATTGTTGGAGTATAATATTTTCGTGTGAATACAATGAGCATTATCATTTGTAAAATTCCAGAGAACGTTACAGCAATAGATAAATTAAGGGCAAAATTTAATTTAAAGTAAAATGAAAACAGCATTGATAAAATCAAAATAATATTTAATACAATTGGTACAGCCGCAGCTACAGCAAATTTATTATTTGTATTTAATATTCCAGACAAAAAGGATGATAGAGTAACAAAAAGTAAAAAGGGGAAAGTTATTCTTGTTAATTCAGTAGCTAACGTAAATTTTTCAATATCATCATAGAAACCAGGAGCTATTAAATAAATTAATAATGGGGTAAACAATTCCACTAATAAAATTAGAATTATTAAAAAGAATAAAAGTAAACTAAAAACTTCATCTGCAAAAGTTTTTCCATTTTTTTCATTTTTTATTTTTTCCTCAGTATAGCTAGGGATAAATGCTGCATTAAAGGTACCCTCTGAAAATAATCTTCTAAAAGTATTTGGTATCCTAAATGCAACAAAAAATACATCTGCATAAAGGCTTGTTCCAAGAAAGACTGCAATTAATATGTCCCTAGCATAGCCTAAAACTCTACTTAATAGAGTAAATAAACTGAATACTGAGGTCGAAGATAACAAATTCATAATTAAGCCAAAATTATTAGTGATTTAACTCTATTTATATTACATACTGAAAAATTCATGACAAAAAAATCAAAAATTGATCATTACACTGATAAAGAAGCATTAGACTTTCATAATAGGGGAAAGTCAGGCAAAATTGAGATTATTTCATCAAAATCTTTAACTACAAAAAGGGATCTTTCGCTAGCTTATTCGCCGGGTGTTGCCGTTCCGGTTAAAGAAATATCAAAAAATCCCGATGCAGCCTACGAGTATACAAGTAAAGGAAATTTAGTTGCTGTAATCAGTAATGGATCAGCTATTTTAGGTCTTGGTGATTTAGGCGCACTAGCATCAAAACCAGTCATGGAAGGCAAAGCAGTTTTGTTTAAAAGATTTGCAGATATTGATGCCATTGATATCGAAATAGATAATAAAAATTCCGAAGAGATAATTAAATGTATCCAAAATATTGGAAATAGTTTTGGTGGAATTAATTTAGAAGATATTGCTGCACCAGATTGTTTTATTATAGAGAGAAAGCTTAGAGAAACTTTAGATATTCCTATTTTTCATGACGATCAACATGGTACAGCAATAATAACATCTGCTGCATTAATAAACGCCTTAGACATTTCTGGGAAAAAACCTGGAGAAGTTAAGGTGGTGATTAATGGAGCAGGAGCATCAGCATTGGCCTGTGCAAATTTATTTAAGAACATCGGAATTAAAACTCAAAATATTATTATGCTAGATAGAAAAGGGGTTATTTACAAAGGAAGGGATAATATTGATCAATTTAAATCTGCTTATGCAATTGAGACAAAGCTTAGAAACTTAAAAGAGGCAATAAGAGGTGCTGATGTTTTTTTAGGTTTGTCAGCAAAAAATGTAGTGAACAAAGAGATGGTTAAGTCTATGGCAAAAAACCCTATAATATTTGCATGTGCTAATCCTGATCCAGAAATAAAACCAGAATTAGTTGATGAGGTAAGATCAGATGCAATAGTTGCTACAGGTAGATCTGATTATCCGAACCAAGTGAATAATTTAATTGGTTTTCCGTATATATTTAGAGGAGCTTTAGATGTTAGGGCTAAAGAAATTAATGAAGATATGAAAATAGCTGCAGCAAAAGAAATTGCAGCTTTAGCTAGAGAGGAAGTACCAGATGAGGTAGTAAATGCTTATGGAGGAGAAAGACCGCATTACGGAAAAGAATATATAATACCATCAACTTTTGACCCAAGACTTATAAGCAGAATTCCATCAGCTGTTGCTCAAGCTGCAATGAAAAGTGGCGTTGCGCGTAAAAAAATCTTAGATATCGAAAATTATAAAGATCAACTTACTAATAGACTTGATCCATCTATGAGTGTCATGCAGGGAATAAACGCACAGGTTAAAAAGAAACCTAAAACTGTTGTTTTTGCTGAAGGTGAAGATGAAAATATGTTAAAAGCAGCTGTTGCGTTTAAAAACAGTAGATTAGGTACTCCAATTTTGATTGGAAATGAAAAAAGGGTTAAAGAACAACTTAAAGAAATTGGCTTAGATGAAAATTATAAAATAAAAATTGTTAATTCTACCGACAAAGAAAAAAGAGAGACATATACTAAAAGATTATATTCTAAACTTCAAAGGCAAGGTCTTTTAGAAAGAGATGTGGATAGATTGATTAGAAATGATAGGATTATATGGGGATCCTCAATGGTAGAGTCTGGTGATGCTGATGCAATGGTAACTGGAAATATTAGACACTATGCTGCATCAATCGAAAGTCTTAAAAAAGTAGTTGATGCAAGACCTGGGGAAATATTGTTTGGACTAAATATGCTTGTAACACCCAAAAAGACTGTATTTATCGCAGATACTCAGGTAAATGATTTTCCCTCTGCAGAAAATCTTACAAAAATAGCAATATCAAGCGTTAGAGTAGCAAGATTATTTGGTTTTGACCCAAAGGTTGCGTTTCTATCTCACTCCACTTTTGGAAAACCATCATCAAGAAATACAAAACACGTAAGAGAGGCAATTGAAATATTAAAAAATAAAGATGTTGATTTCGATTTTGATGGAGAGATGCAGCCTGATGTAGCTTTAAATCCAAAATATAAACAAACATATCCTTTTTCAAAAATAGTCGGAAATGCAAATATATTGATTATGCCAGCTTTACACAGTGCAGCAATTTCTACTAAACTTATGAGAACTATTGGTGGCGCTAAAGCTATAGGTCCTTTATTAATCGGGTTAGGCCTTCCAATAGAAATCGCTCCATTAAGATCTTCACCAAATGACATATTAAATTTGGCATCTGTTGCCGCATACTCTTCTGAAGTAATAGATTATAAAAATAAAAAAAACTAATTTTTATTTCGACTGAGTTCTTCAACTAAAATTATACTTGGAATGACCTCTTTAACTCCGTATATTTCTTTAGCTTCTTCAATGACTTGTCTTTTTTCATCCTGCGTTATTGAAATTCCAAAAATATATATTTTTCCGTTTATTGTATCCAAATTATAATTTGAAGATTTAATATTTTTATTAAAAATCATAGCAGTTTTTAATTGCGTAGTTATTAACGTATCTTTTGCGGTATTTTTAAAATCAGTTTCACCTTTTATAGTAATTGCTGTTTTGACAGATCTTACGCCCTTAGTTTCCCAAGCTAATTTTATTATTTTTAGTTTTTCTTCTGGTTCGTTGACCTTACCAGTTAAAAATATATTTCCGTCTAAAACTTTTGTGTTTACATAAATCAAGTATTTTTTTTCTGTGAAGGCTAATCTAGCTGTTAGGTTTTTTTGCATTATGGAGTCATCTATTTGCATCCCAACAGTTCTCGGATCATAAGCAATACTTACCCCTGACCCAAATATACCTACTGATGAACTACCTACACAAGAATTCAAAGCAATCGTAATGAGTAAGATTTTAAAGTAATTCTTCATTTTTTTTTTATTTTAAGACACAGCTCATAAACTTTTTTTTTGGGTAAATTATTTTTATCTGATATCAGTTTTACAACATCTTTTAAACTATATCTCTTTAGGTATCTTGATATTTCTAAACTCAATTTATTATTGTTTAGTTGATTTTCAGAGGAAATACTTGATTTCTTTTTTGACAAAACTACTGTTATTTCGCCTTTTACATCACTTTCAAAATTATCTATTTTTTCTATGTTGCCACGATAAAAGCTCTCATGAATTTTGGTCATTTCTCTCGCAATAAGAACCTCTCTATCCAAAAAAAATTTTTTAAAGAAAGTTAAATAGAAATTAATTTTTTTGGCAGTTATAAAAAAAATAATAGAAAAATTGTAATTGTTTAATTTTTTACATACTTTTTCTAACTCCTTTACTTTTTTTGGAAGGAAACCGTAAAATAAAAATTTATGGTCAAATCCCGAAATACTCATTGCAGTTGTTACAGCGGATGCACCGGGTATCGGAATTATTTTTATATTTTGTTTAATGCACTCTTTAACTAAAATATTTCCTGGATCAGACAAATTTGGTGTCCCTGCATCAGATATCAAAGAGATAATTTTACCCTTTTTTAATAATTCAATTGAAGACTTTAAAACTTTTTTTTCATTAAATTTATGGTTCGATACCAATTTTTTTTTTATTTTATAAAAATTTAAAAGTTTAATTGATCTTCTAGTATCCTCGCAAAGAATTTGGTCAGAATTTTTCAATACATTTATGGCACGTAATGTTATATCCTCTAAATTTCCAATCGGTGTTGAAACAATGTATAATCCTGCTAAATAAGAACTCATAAAATGAAAAATTTATTTTATATATTTTTATCCTATTTGCTTATCTCTTTTAATAGTTATGTTTTATCTTTTGAGAACAAAATAGATGATATCCTTAAAATTGGTATTTTAGCGCCCTTTTCAGGCGAGAATAAATATTTGGGGGAAAGTATACTTCACTCTGTGAATCTTGCTTTACATGATATTAAAGATCCGTCTGTTAAAATCTACCCTAAAGACTCTGCATCAAATTTAAGAAGTATTATTAATTCCTGTCAGGAATTTAGAAATGAAGGTGTTAAAATTATTATAGGACCCATAGAGTCGAAATTTATAAAAGAAATTAATAATTTTGACGACCTTATATTCTTATCTTTATCTAATATTGATTCGAGTTTCAAAAAAAATGTGATTTTAATGGGCATAAATTTAGAGTCGCAATTGATATCTATAAAAAGTTTTGTTGAAAAAAATAATAAAAATAAAACTTTGATATTATATCCAGACGATAAAAATAAAGATTATGTAGAAAAAAGTTTAAGTCACGTAAACATAAAAAATAAAAAAATTTTTAAATATAGTAAAGATCCAAAGAAATTGACTGGACAAATTGAGAAATTAACAAACTATAAACAAAGGAAGATAAATTTAGAAACAAGAATAAAGCAGCTAGAAAAATCAGATTTAGATAAAGATATCAGAGAATTAAATATTTTAAAACAGAGACATACTCTTGGAAAAGTAAATTTTGATTCTGTTATAATTTTGGATTTTGGAAGTGGTCTTAAAAGTATTTTGACATCTTTAGCTTATACAGATGTACTGGAGAAAGATATTCTAATTGTTGCAGCTAATCAGTGGTTTGATAAATCTATATTAAGTGAAAGTTCAATCAAAAATTTTTATTTTCCCTCTGTAAATTTAGACAATCTAAATAAATACCAAAAAAAATTTTTTGAAACATATGATTACATACCAAATGATATAACAATTTTATCTTACGACACTTTAGGTCTAATATACTATCTATGGAAAAAAAATATTAATGTTAATTCTGTGAAAGACTTTAATAATAAAAATAAAATTAAAGGGAAAATTGGAAAATTTAGGATATCTGAAAATAAGGTCATTCAAGAGCTTAATATTTATGGATTAAAAGATAAAAATTTTATTAAAAATAAATTTTAATTTTTTTTTCAAGTTTCTTATAAGCTTTAAATCGATGATCAATTAATAACTTATCTTTATAATTCATTTCAGCAAAAGTGATTTCATAACCCTTGGGTACAAATATTGGATCATATCCAAATCCATTTTTTCCTCTTTTAGAGACTATATTGCCTTCAATTTGATCTTGCTCCGTAATTTTTTTTCCATTCGGCCATCGGATAGTTAATGCCGAAATAAATTTTGCTTTAGTATTTATTTTTTTTTTATTTTTATTTGTATTATCTATTCTCTTTAAAATTTCATCCATCGCATTATCAAAACTTCCATAATCTTTTGCCCATCTAGCAGAAAAAATACCTGGCTGATTGTTTAAACACTCTACTTCTAACCCAGAGTCATCAGAAATTGTAATCATGTTAGTTTTTTTTGAAAAATAGTCAGCTTTTATCTCAGCGTTATCGATAAAAGTTTTACCATTTTCTTCGGGGCTCTCTATACCCAGATCTTTTGGTGAAAACTTTTTAATATTTTTTGGTAATAATTCTGCAATCTCTCTAAATTTCCCAATATTATTACTACCGATAAAAATTTCCGTAATTTTTTTCATATTGTACTAGTAAACAGTTTTTTTCATA
>MDTD01026488.1_pt1 | contig 10971 bp, 8 predicted proteins | sample 811221 | NCBI WGS metagenome assembly MDTD01 (sample SAMN05326646, study PRJNA326480) | marine metagenome | isolation source: seawater | place: Pacific Ocean: South West | collected 2011
GATAGCAATGTTATTATTAACCAAAACCACCCAATAAAATGCTCAAAAACTTTTGCTCTCAGCTTTTCCGTATTAACAACTGTCAATCGATGTAAATTGAATTTTGATGGACCTAATTTTGAGCCGTAAAATATTTGATTTCCTATTTTCAAATATTCGAGCTTATCCGCCATTTTGAAATATTCCTTCACCACTTTGGGTGTCTCCAATTCGGGAGATTCCAGTAAAACACTCCATCCTAAAAATCTCATCTCAGACAATTGCTTCACCAAACTTGCTGAGCTGTCTGTTAACCAAGTTCGAGTCCATGGAATTTCAATATCAAGACAGAAGTCTTGATTACAATTAACACCCTTAAGATACATGTTATTAGGTTCGCCATACCAATTCCAACCAAGCTCATCAAAAGCCTCTAACATCTCATTACTTTTCATTAAAATTAGATTAACCTTGCTAGCTTGATAGCGATCTTTTATATGGAAGTTAAAATCTCTTATTTTACCCATGTAAAAATAGTAAGAAGCTCTTCGTATAAGCTCTTTTTCCATGGAAATTTTGAGCTGTTTAAATTCAATCCTCTGAAAATTTCTATCTTCAGTAATTAACAACTTTTCTAATTCATTGCGTACTGAGAGATCACTAGAAAACCAGCCAATACCACATAGAATTAGAAAAAAAACAACAAACCATATCTCAAGTTTTCTGGTGTTCAATTTGCTGCTTCCTCAATGTTGTCACAAGTTCAAACTCTTCCATATTTAATAAGGTATTTAAGATTAACTGATGCAAAGAAGTTTCTTTTGTTAAAAAAAATTTACTCTTAAGAACTTCCACCGACTTTCTACTCCGAAACTTTCCCAACGCAATAATGGCATTTCGCTCAACGAGCGGATGATTAGTCATGACCTTATCAACACAGACCTTTAATGACTGATCAAATAAAAATCTCTCCTTAAAATAGAAGCGCACCGGATTAGACACAAATTTTGAGTGTATTTTAATGTTCTCGTTGGTAAAGATTTCTCCGATTCCGTATAAACCAGAACTACTGACAAGCGGTTCTTCACTACTTGCCATATCGATAAGCACAACAAGACCAAGCCGCTCCCCCATTAGCCAGACAGCCATAGCAGCATTAGCACGAGCTCGATTGTTAGAATCTTTTAAGAGCTTATCTAAATAACGTAAAATAGTTTTACGATCCATACATTGACCGACTGCCTCTACTGCGTTGGCTCTTACTCTGTCATTTTGATCGGAAAGTAATTTGTAAAGCGGTTTAACTAATGACTTTTTTCGTAATTTGCCTAGCGACATAACTAGGCTAGCTCTCATATCTTGATTCCACTCTTTTTCTAAACTATCTAAAAAAGCTTGGCCAATACGATTTTCATTTTCATTGCTAATAAATAAGCTAAGAGCACCTGCCGCAGCAATTCTTACTCTGGGAGAAACATCATCTAACAATCTTATTAGAGGATCTATTGCCACCTTATTACGCCGAGCACCAACTACACGAATACTCATCAATCTATCTTCAACTTTGTGAGAAGAGAGTTTTTGTAAATGATAGTCCTGATTTTTATTTGATTGAATAAGAAAGTAAGCTCCTATGGGTTCTTCCAAATGAAAAATCTGTTGAGCACGAGGATGCATACTTCGATGAATAAATATTTGCATAGCCATCTGTGGTTGACGCCTTAAAAAATGAAAATCTTCTAAAAGACTGTAATCCACACATCGAAATCTATAGCCTTCTGGCTGAAAAACCACACCTGTTTTCATGAAGGTGCGTCGAACAACAAGATTCAAGAACTGTCCCGACTTTATAAAGTTCGACTCAAAATCAGAAAGTAGAAATAGAACATCTTTGACTTGCTCCTTACTTTCTTCCATAACAATCAATTCTGCATAACCTGAATAAAAACAATTAATAGAAGCATTTAACTGATCGCAAATAGAACCTATTCGATCGAGTAGCCTCTCATCGAAAGAATTACTAGGAACTTTCTCACCCCAATTAAAAACTAGAGAAATAACCCAACGATCCTTAGATGTCCTCTCCTCACGAATTCCATTATTTTTAAGTTCATGCCAAATTTCAGGAGCAATAAATTGAGTTCGTCTCGAACGTTCGCGAAGCAAGCTAGACCATTGGTTAAAACTTCTAAGTACTTTACCACGCTCATCAAAGAACAAGACTTCGCATGATTCATGGGTATAGCCCTGCCTAAGATTCTCTAACCCACGCAATAGCTCTCTTCTTGAATCTATCAAGGCTTTCTTAACATAGTAACAAAAAAGACCTAAAACCAAGAGAAAGCTGCATAGCATAGGATATGTCAAAGGACTGCCCACAAAAATCCAGCAAAAACTTATACCGTAAAGCCATGGCACAAGGAACAACAAGACCAGAGCATAGGTGTACGTCAACCTCAGTAAACCTATGATAAGAAGCAGAGCAAATACATACAAAAGGTAAAGATCCAACTCGAACCGAGGCAGCATCAAATGGCTGTGGATTAACTGATCACATGTAACAATCCACAGCACGTAAGAAAAAACGAAACGAGCTCGCAGTGTAAGCCAGGTCGGCATAGGTACTAATATATCATTCTGTAAAAATAGATATACTAATGCTGACCTTCTATATACTTTTCGGCATCCAATGCGGACATACAACCAAACCCAGCAGCGGTAATTGCCTGTCGATAAACTTTATCGTGTAAGTCACCTGCAGCAAATACTCCCTTAGCAGAGGTCTTGGTACTACCTTCTTCTAGAATCACATAGCCTTCTTCATCCAGATCTATTAAATCTTTAAAGGGAGACGTGTTCGGGATATGCCCAATAGCTAAAAATACACCATCCATTGGTAATTCACGGGTCTCTCCAGTATTGGAATCTTCAAGCACCACACCGGTTACACCATCGTCTTTGTTACCAATTACTTCTTTAAGAACTGAATTCCATTGTATATCGATCTTTTCGTTGGCAATCGCCCTGTCAGCCATTACTTTCGAAGCTCTCAAAGAATCTCGACGGTGGATCAATGTTACTTTGGAAGCAAATTTAGTTAGGAAAGTTGCTTCCTCGCAAGCAGAGTCTCCGCCTCCTACAACTAGTACTTCGCGACCTCTGTAAAAAAAGCCGTCACAAACTGCACAGGCTGAGACTCCATGTCCCCAATACAAAGCTTCACTCTCTAACCCAAGACGTCGAGGCTTCGCTCCCGTAGCAATTATGATCGTCTTTGTATTTATATCCCCGTCATCAGTCTTTAAAGTATACGGCCCATCACCTTCAACAGCCGAAACGTGCGCTGTCTTGAATTCTGCACCAAATCTCTCAGCTTGCTTGTGCATATTTACAATGATCTCTGGGCCCATTATTCCCACTGGAAAACCAGGAAAGTTTTCCACATCTGTAGTTTGATCCAATTGACCAAGTTCAGCGCTTGAACTAAGTACTAATGGGGCAAGCCCCGCTCTTGCTGCATATATGGCCGCCGTGAGTCCGGCGGGCCCGTGTCCAATTATTGTTACATTTTGCACTCTAAACCTCCTAGGCTCCATTGAAACACACTATATACAATGCTTCCAAGTTTGACTTCATTTTTAGTCACTTATGCTATACTCAGCCCCCAGTTCTTTTTTTAGATTAGTCAGAACAATTATTATGCGACTTTCGGGTAAAACAGCCATCATTACAGGCGGTTATCGAGGCCTTGGACTCTCAATTGTAAAAGCCTATTTACGGGAGGGTGCTCGTGTGGCTATATGTGGCCGTAGTTTAGAAAACCTAAAGTCTTTGGACGAAAGTCTTCAAGCCTACAAAGATCGGTACCTTTGGAGTCAATGTGACATCACCGTTTCACTAGAAGTCAGCAATTTTGTAAAAAAAGTAATTTATGAGTTTGGTTCGGTAGATATTCTCATCAATAATGCCGCTATATTTGGTAGCAACACATGCATAGCTGACTACGATCCCAAACTCTTCCGAAATGTTATGGAAGTTAATTTGATGGGCTCACTTAATATGAGCCAGTGTGTTCTTCCTCATATGATTGAACAAGACTACGGTAAACTAATCCACATTACAGGCTCCTTAAATATTTCTGGCGATATTCATGGGGGGGCCTATTACGTTTCCAAAATAGCCTTAAGCGGATTTTCCGATATTCTTGCTAGCGAATACTCGGATACCCGTATAACTTCCAACTTGATTAATCCAGAAGGTCTTATTGAAGACGGTAATATTCACTTCTTCAATAATGGAGATGAATCCGAAAAAGTAACTCCGGAAGAAATTCAAGATCTTTTCGTATTCCTAGCATCGGCAGAGTCTAATGGAATTAACGGTAAAACATATAAAGCATGTGACTGGGTTAGGGAGCAGCGTACTAAAAATGCTGAAAAAAATGCGGATAATTTACCATCAACTAAGCCAGTTTCATTCGATTCAAACCAGCCAGTCAATAGTCAATCAAATTTATATTCTCCACTTGGCTCGAATCCGATTACCAGCATTGACCCATCTCTCTCTGATTCTGAGTCGAAATCCGCCGATTCACCGGGAGGATTTTTTTCAAAACAAGAACTAAGCAAAGAAAATAACGATCCGGATAAAGAAATGCTTACAAAAACTGGTACTCTAGGCGCACCGGACTCGAGAGAAAGAGGGCCGGCCACCGATATCAACGATTCAAATTCCAAAAGCACGCCTAGCTTACAAATACGCCCGGAAGAAGAAGATCCACAAAAGTCTACAGATGGTGGGACATTGGGGGCTCCAGATTCTCGAGACCGCGGACCTATTACAAAAAAAGAAGGCCCATAGTGATTCAAGTTTTTGTATTAAGTCCACTTGATGAAGTCTGGGAACGAATCAAATCAATCCAGCTAAATCCAACCATCAGTTTCAATCGCTGGAATAGGCAAATGCTTATTTCCGACATAAAAGCTGAAGAATCATCCTTCAACCCAATATTATTGATTGATGACACTGCTATGGATAACACGGAATTGGAAACTTTTCTTCACAAATTAAGGGCCAATCAATCGAATATTTCAATCGGCTATTTAGTATCCTACGGCAAGGAGGCTAAAGCATCTCAATTGCTGAGAGCTCAATTGATACATTTTTTTCTTCAGAGACGTTTCCACGCCTCTTTATTACTCTCTGAATTATTTGCTGTTGCCTACCAGCAAGTTAGTTTTTCAGCTTCACTCCATGATCTTCTAGAGTTAGCTCTAGATAATAATTGCCCGCCTGTAGCAGAAAAAATAGCTGAAATTAAGCAACTACTTTCAAAAAAATAAAATATCCATTATGAAAAAATTTAGTTCTCGCAAAATCGATAAAAACTCCACAGTCCTGTTCAATTCCTTAGGCTGCAAACTTAATAAATATGAGCTAGAAGTAATGCGCAGCCAGGCTGAAAAATTGGGACTAATACCGTTATTTAAGCAAAACTCAGCGGATATCGTGGTTATAAATACTTGCAGCGTGACCAACCAAGCTGCTCGTGACTCTAGAAAAATGATTCGTTCCTACCGGCGTAAAAATGAAAATGCTTACATTGTCGTAACTGGTTGCTATGCCCAAACCGACTCTGAAACTCTAGACTCCCTAGATATAGATCTATGGCTGGAAAATCACGAAAAAGAGAAATTTTTTGAGTGTATTGCCCCAGACATGAACGAAGTTCTTACAAAAACAATTCCTGAGAAATCCATCTTAAATTCGATCAAATTTCAATCTCGTCCTTTTCTAAAAGTTCAGGATGGCTGCAATGCTTTCTGTTCATACTGCATAATTCCGAGAGCTCGTGGTCGCTCGAGAAGTCTTGAAGCTGATACGGTCATTAAACAACTGGAAGAACTTGTTCCTAATTATCCCGAAGTGGTTCTAACTGGTGTTAACTTAGGTCAGTACATGGATGGAACCACAAATCTGCTTGAACTCTTAAAGCGAGCTGTGAACATCCCTGGGCTTGGACGGCTAAGAATTTCTTCAATAGAGCCTGTAGATTTATCTTCCGAATTGCTGACCTTTCTAGTAAATCATCCAAAAATTTGTAATCATCTTCACATAGCGCTGCAAGGTGCTCAAAATGATTTATTAAAAGCAATGCGACGTAAATACACTATCCAAGAATATACCGATAGACTTCATTTTATTAAACAAAATGATCCAGAGTTTTGTTTAGGCACAGATGTCATTGTTGGTTTCCCTGGCGAGGACGAAGCATGCTTTGAGGAAAGTTACAAAAATATCGAGGCTATGCCACTTGATTACTTTCATGTTTTCACCTTTTCCAGCCGCGAAAAAACTGTAGCGGAAAAATTACCTAACCATATCGAGGGCCCAGTAAAAAAATTGCGTAATCGCCGACTAACAGAACTTTCAAATTCTCGAAAAGACGCTTTCCTGCAAAGACAACTGGGTCGCAAACTAGAAGTTGTAGTAGAAAGAGAACGTCCTGCACCAGGATATCTTAAGGGATTAAGCAGTAATTATGTTCCAGTGATTTTTGAAAGCGAGCTCAATAAAAGCCTTCAAATGGTTTCTGTAGAAGTTGATGAATTTCACAGAAACAAAGTGCACGCAAAACTGGTGACAGCATGAGCCCATGTCTTGGACATCTGAAGAATCAGCACCGTATTAACCTTTTGCTGCAATGCTGTGATCTTTTGTCCAAGATTGTTATGATCGAAGCATTCTACCTTTTCGTCGTTTCGTGGATTTATGGACTACATCCAATGATGTCGTCTTTCCGGTTTCTATTTATTAGTCTTGTTACTTTGGCTCAATTGCCGCTGGTCATTCTAGTAATTCAGAAAGTATGTACCATAAAGAATAATAGCCTTAGAAGATTTATCTATAACTTCGAAGAACTTAATTCTGAAATATTGAGAAATGAGGCTTCCGCGATTATTGATGGAAACCCAAGCAAAGACAATATCAGAGAACATTACCTCGAACAGGCTAGAAAAAGATTGGAACGTAATTGGTCTAAAACCAAAGTTCTTCCGTTACACCCCTTTCGAAATACTATTCTGGGGTTGTTAACGATAGTTCTGATATCAAGCTTATATCAGCAAGGAAAAACAAATCGAATGCTCCTTGCGCTTGCCGATCTTGGCGGGACCTCGAGGGGTCAACTTAACATCAGCATTAGTAATCAAAAAGCTCATCTGAAAAATACAAGTTTTCAAATTCAGGGAGAAGTTCATGGGGAACCACTCTTTCCCCTGGAAATAGTAATTCTAAATGCAGATAAACAAATCATAGAAACTTTGGATGTCGAACAGTTGGTCTGGATTGCCGATGAACGTTTTCTATTCAATGCTGTAACTCAAGGTTCTAATGAAGACTTGTGGGTTCAAGCTCGCTCAGGCAGTCAAAAATCTGAACTAGTTCGTTTTCGAATGGTGGATTTTCCTCAGATAGTCTCTACCAAAGTAACAATAAAACCACCGACTTATACTAAAAATGCAGAAGAAACCTTTGTTGGTATACCTTTTTCTATTTTAAAAAACAGCATATTAGCTATTGAATTCAACTTTAATAAGAAAGTCTCCTTGAATGAATTAGAGCCATCCACTAGTCCCTTCAAAATAAATAGTAGTAAGGCCTCGAATATAATTACCTTGAGCGCTAAATTCCACGAATCGCAATCCCTACGTTTTTCATTCATTGATAACGATGGTTTTAAGGATCGCTCTCCATGGCATCATTTGAAATCTCACGATGACAGTAAACCCAGAGTAAATATTCTTAAACCAAGTACTAAATTAAATATCCCTCAAGGTATATTTGAGGAATTCGATCTTTCAGTCGATACTGAAGATGATTTGGGACTAAAGAAGCTGGAACTCAATTACAAAGTTAGGCAACGCTTTGAAATGAATTACGTCAGTTCCACCGGTTCAATCAGTCTTACCGAAGTTACTGGAACTCGATGGATCGGTGATATCACAGCACGAATTCCCAGCCTTTATATGCAGGCTGGTGATACATTATCCTATCAAGTTGTAGCTTGGGATAATCATCCTTCTCACGGCCCTGGATACTCTTCCACTAACTACGTGCACGTGCCTTATACATTTGAAATCTATGAAGAAGCTGAAAATGAAACTCAGGAAATGGTGGACGACCTAAAAGATATCCAAGAGGATCAAAAAGATACGGAAGCTCTAATTTCTAAAATTCAGAAGGATAAACTAAAACCTTCTCGCAAATTGACTTCTGAAAAACAACAACAACTCAAAGAGCTAGTACAAAAACGCCAAGAAATCCAAAAAAAGGCTGAAGAATTAGAACAAAAACTCGACGAAACTCTCCGAAAAGAGCGTGAAAATCAACTTTTGGATGAAGGTACCTTGATGAAAATGGAACAGGTGCGCGACCTCTATCAGGAAATAATGCAAGACATGAAAGCCCAGATGATGGCACTAGAAAGTATGACAAGAGATGCACCTAAACTAAATAATCAGCAAATGCAAAATATGCTCAATAAATTTGACAAGCAAAAGTTTTCTGACGAATTAGACCGCACTCTTAATACGCTAAAAAAAGTTAAAGCCAAACGTAAATTTAGAAAAAACTTAAAACGTCTAGAAAAATTACGCAAAGATCATCAACAAATTCAAAATTTATTATCAGAAAATAAACAAGTCTCAACTACTTTATCCAACCGACTCAATGACAATTTCAATAAAATCAAAAAAGAACTTGAGGATTTAAGTGAGGACAAAGGACTTGAAACTGGGCTTCGAAATCAACTAAAAAAGAGTTTGGATGCACAAGGAAAAAAAATAAGCCAACAATATTCATTAATGAGTAAATCCACTGGTGAAGGTACTTCTTCTGAAACTGCAAAACATAACGCAGAGATCCAAAAAAACCTCCAGAAAATGCAAAAAGATTTGAATGCTAGCAATCGGGAAGCTCAACAAAAAGTAATGAAAGTTGATCTAGAACAACTTAATTTATTTCTACGTGAAACCCTTATGCAAAGTATTTTTATAAAAGACATCGATCATGGTATTCAATTCTTAACTGGCCTAAATCGCAAACGCTATGCTGCGCGTAAATTTTCCTTTTTGGACAGTTCTGTTAAACACCTAGGTTCACAAATTAAAGAGTCATATGAGGAAAATTTAAATTTTCAAAAAGTTATCCTGAAAATAGTGGAACTTCTACAACAAAAGATTGATGCTACTGTTGATTTTTTTGCTGCCGATCGTCCCAAACAACGAACAAAACCTATTGATCAAGTATTTCAATTTAACAATCAACTCACAGCGATTCTAATTAATCTTAAAGATCAATTGGAACAGCAACGCCAAACGATGGATTTAAGCCAATATTTGGAATCATTAGAAGAAATAACTGAACAACAGCAATCAATCAATCAACAAACACAACAAATGCACCAGAGGATTCAACAGCAAAAAGATATGGCTTTGCAACAGCAGATGATGCAGCAACTTGCTTTTCAACAACAATTAGTTAGAAAATCTACCGAAAAGCTTTACGATCAATTCAAAAAGAAGTCTGAATTAGCTCAAAGCTTAGGACAAGTTGGACAAAAAATGCAGGAAGTTGAAAAACGACTTGAGGTTAAGAAAAGTGGAACAAAAACTCAATCGGAGCAAAAGAAAATAGAATATAAATTATTGGAAGCCCAACAAGCGATGAAGCAACAACAAGAGGGTAAAAAACGAAAAGCTGACTTAGCGAAGCAAAAAGTTTACCGTAAACAAATTGGTGAAACTCGGCCTTCAGGGGGCTCTAAAGGTTTTACACAGGAAATCTTACAAAGACACAAGACCTCCAAAAAATACAGAAGCATTATCACAAATTATCTAAACAACCTACAATAAAACAAAGGAATTTATGACCATAATACAAAGCATATTAGCTCAAATAAATGATTTCGTTGACGATGATAATCTGACTTATTTTATTATGGAACCTCAGGGATATCCCTACTTTTTACAGTTCGCCAAGATCGGTGAGAATTATATATTAGATGTACCTGCTGGTAATTTTTTTGAAGAGCATATGCAACAAAGTATGCAAGAACTCGTTCAAAATAAATTCAGAAAAGAGATTGTGAAAATTAACAATCAACAAAATGAACGACTAGCAACTTACCAAGTAAGATTTGCCGAGAATGAAATTAATAAAATGTGCTACGTAGCAAATGAACTATTTCAAAAATCACTAAAGGTTAATGACAGTGCTGAGATCATAATTTCAATGCGCTGATCATAAACTTGATTATTTAGGAATATCGTAAATTTTTAGAAATTCTGCAAGATCGACGGTTTTGTCTTACGACTGACACCTGCTTTTTGCTTCTTTTTCTTAAGCTTTTTATAGTCGAAAATTATCTCGAGTGAAGTTGCACCTACTCCAGATGTAACTAGATTCTTCATAACGTTAGGCAAACATTTTTTCATTTGGTATAACACAGGAGGTTCAGTGGAATTATAAATATCCTTGAGTATTGCCGAATATTTTTTAATTACCTGTAAGGTTTCGGAAGTTTTTTCCATATCACCTTTATTCTTTGCTTCCGCTAATATCAATTCATACATTTGAATTCCACGAGTCACCTTCTCTAAAAACTTCATTTCATCTTTGGTCATCTTCCCCTGCTTTAGCTCTGGCAGGAAAGCCGCATAACACTGAGCCAATGAATCTTCAGTGGATGCATCTACGTTAGTCAGTAATAAAACTGCCGTTAATAAGGTGATTAAAAACTTCATTTGTTACCTCCAGATGACTTTATCTCGGGAAAACAGCCTACAAATCTTAACCATACTGAATACTTTTTGTTTTCTTTTAAACGAAGATACATAATTTGTATTGTTTCCATTGATCCACTCTGCCCATAGGTTTAAAATAGAGGGAGAGGCATAATATGAAGATTTTACTTAGCAATCCACCTTGGTA
>MDTD01046925.1_pt1 | contig 10971 bp, 13 predicted proteins | sample 811221 | NCBI WGS metagenome assembly MDTD01 (sample SAMN05326646, study PRJNA326480) | marine metagenome | isolation source: seawater | place: Pacific Ocean: South West | collected 2011
AAGTAAATTATAAAACAATTAAAACATATCTAATTTTTTATTCATTTCCTGACTAATTATCTCATTTGATGCTTTAATAGTTATCTTTTCTATTTTATTTAAATTTATCTCCTCTACAATTCCTCCAGCCTCCCTAATCAATACTATTCCTGCAGCTATATCCCATAAGTTTACATTTTTTTCTATACAACCATCGTATCTCCCTGCTGAAACGTAAGCCATATCTAAAGCAGCACTTCCAGAGTTTCTAGTTATAAATTCTTTTGGAAGTCTATCTTTTAAATTTGTACCAAAAAGACATTCATTTAAATTTTTTTTTTTTGAAACCCTAATACTTTTATTATTTAGAAATGAACCATTATTTTTTTCAGCATAATAAATTTCATCCTTTATGGGATCATAAATTACACCTGCAATAATTTCATTGTCTAAAATTAAACCTAGTGAAACACAAAAATGTGGCACACCATGTAAAAAATTTGTAGTGCCATCAATTGGATCAATGATCCAAAAATTTTGGGTATCATCATTTTTAATAAATCCACTTTCCTCTGTTAGGAATGAATATTTTTTTTTTGATTTTGATAATTCCTCTATTAAGATTTTTTCTACTTTTCTATCTGAATTAGTTACAAAATTATTTGGCCCCTTTAAAGATACTTGTAAGTTTTCTAATTCTCCAAAATCTCTTTTTAGAACCATTGAAACTTTCTCGCATGATTTTATCATTAAATTTAAATTTGGAGAAATAGAATGCATAATTAAATTTTTTTAATATATTCAATTGTTCTTGTATCAATGATAATTTCATCTCCAATTTCTATAAATGGGGGAACCTGTATTTTAATATCATTTTCTAAGACGGCAGGCTTATATGATGATGATACTGTTTGACCTTTTAAAGCTGCATCTGTTGATTTAATTTTAAAGTTTAGCTGATTAGGTAATTCTAATCCTATTGCTCTATCATCATAAAATTTTATTTTTACCTTAAGTTCTTCCTTTAAAAATTTACTTTTATCTCCAATAATATTTTTATTAATTTCAATTTGCTCAAAATTTTTTTGGTTAATAAAAAAAAATTTTTCACCGTCTTCGTAAAGGAAATTTAATTCAATCTCATCAACATTTGCTTTTTCAATAGTATCACCTGACCTAAATCTTTCATTTATTTTGGTATTTTTATTAATACTTTTCATTTCGATCTGATTAAATGCTCCACCTTTCCCAGGTTTAACATGTTGCGTTTTTAGAACTTCCCAAAGATCATTCTTATACTCTATTAACATGCCAACCCTTAGTTCATTTACATTTATTTTCATAAAAATTCTTCTATTGCTTTAGATGGATTTTTTTTCCAAAAGTATCCTGAGATAGCTAAAAAGTCCGCTTTATGCAATAAAAGTTTTTTGTAGTTTTTACTTGTAATTCCACCTATGGCTACTATTGGACATTTAATATTTTTCCTTGCCCACTTAATTAGACTTGGTTTTGCATAATATCTAACTTTTTTTGTTTTTGATTTATAAAAGGCTCCAAGAGCAATATAATTTACTTTATTTTTTGAAGCTTTGATAATCAATTTTTTAGAGTTATGACAGGTAACACCAATAATTTTTTTTTTTATGATATTTCTTGCAAGATTTATTTTTACATCTTTTTGGCCTAAATGACAGCCATCTGCCTTAACTTTTTTAGCTAACGTTGGGCTGTCATTTATAATATATTTGACTTTATATTTTTTACAAATCTTCTTAACTCGATTTCCTATTTGAACATTTTTTTTAAAACTATATTTTTTAAATCTTTGTTGAAAAAAATAAATAAGATTAGATTTAAACAAAATTTCTAAATTATGATAAAAATTTTTATCTATTTTGTTAGGTGAAATTAAATAAATAAACCTTTTTTTTCTTTTATTTATTTTCAAGATCTTGAGACCATTTTGCCTGAGCAGCTAATTTGCACATTCTTGCCCTATTATCAAAAACTTTTTGCGTACCTTTGATATCGTTCATATTTTTAGACCAAAAGTTTAATGCACTTTTTTGAAGTGCTCTTCCATAAGAATAAGACATGATAAAATTTGTGTCATTTAATTTGTTTATAGTGTTGAGATTTTCAGTTGCTTGTATTTCAGTCTGACCTCCTGATAAGAAAGTTATTCCAGGCACTTCTTTAGGAACAGATTTTTTTAAACAATGTAATGTTTTTTCAGCAACCATATTTGTATCAATTTTTTCTTGACACTTATCTCCTGGTAAAATCATATTTGGCTTGAGTATCACTCCTGATAGATTTACTTTGTGTTTTGTTAATTCTTCAAAGCATTCCTTTATTACTTCCGAAGTTACCTTTAAACAAGCATCGGAGTCGTGGTCTCCATCCATTAAAACCTCAGGCTCAACTATTGGAACCATTTCACTTTCTTGCACCAAAGCTGCATATCTTGCAAGAGCATGAGCATTGGATTGTATTGCTAACTTACTGGGAAACTTATTTGAAATTTTATAAACACCTCTCCATTTAGTAAATCTAGCACCAAGATTATAGTATTCTTTTAATCTGTCTCTGAGACCATCAAGACCTTCAGTCACTTTTTCATCTGTTGAGCTTGCGAGAGCTTTCGCCCCAGTGTCTACTTTTATACCAGGTACTGAATTTGATTTAGATATAATTTCCGGTATTGAGCCAGAATCATTTTTTTGTTTTATTGTTTCATCATAAAGAATTACTCCTCCGATACATTCTTTCATCGATGATGATGTGAATAGTGTCTCTCTAAACTTTAGTCTATTTTCTGGAGAGGACTCTACATTTACATCTTGAAGTCTTTTAGTCATTGTTCCTGTACTTTCATCGGCAGCCAGAATTCCTCTTCCGTTATCAAGAATTTTTTTTACAATAGAATTTAAATCACCCATTATGATAATGCTTTTATACCAGGTAATTCTTTCCCTTCAAGATATTCCAAAAATGCTCCACCTGCAGTTGAAACAAAATTAAATTTCTCAAATAAATTTAATTTGTTAATTAAAGAAATTGTATCTCCCCCTCCAAGAACTGAGTATAATTTATTTTTTGAAGTTTGCTCGGCAATTAATTTAGCTATCTCATAGCTGCCAATAGAAAAACTTGAATTTTCAAAGTATCCTGCGGGACCATTCCATAAAATAGATTTTGACTCTTTGATGATATTCTTTATTTTTTCTATTGATATCTTTCCGATGTCAAGAATCATTTCATCATCTTTAACTTGATCAATTTTTTTATGTTCTGGCTTTCCATCCAAAGATTTTCCAATCAAAAAATCTTCAGGATAGTAAATTTTACAATTATTTTTGTCAGCAAGTAAAAATAATTGATTGACAATATTTTCACATCCATTTTCATAAATTGATTTTCCAATCTCATAACCTTTAGATTTAATTATGTTGTTAGCCATTCCACCAACTATAATTATATTATCGAATAAAGGTATTAAGTTTCTAATGACATGTATTTTAGTTGAAATCTTTGATCCACCAATAATACAAGTTATCGGTTTTTGAATTTCTTTCGTTACTTTTTTTAAAGCTGTTAATTCTTTGTTTAAGAGCATACCAGCAAATGATGGAATATATTTTGTTATTTTGCTTACGGATGAGTGAGCTCTATGTGAGCATGAAAATGCTTCATTTACGTAAATATCTCCCAGGCTTGCTATTTGTTTTGCAAATTCATCCTTATTTTCCTCTTCATCTAAATAAAATCTTAAATTTTCAAGCATAATAATTTTTTCTTTTGAATTTTTGAAAAGATCTTTTTTTTTTAATTTTGAGATATCTTGTGAAATTAATTTAACATTAAAATTAATTTTTTTAGTTAAATAGTTAGAAACTGGTTTAAGTGACAATTCTTGTATTTTTTTCCCCTTTGGTCGACCTATATGAGAAAGCAAAATTAGATTACATTTTTTGTTAATTAAAAAATTTAAAGTATCCAAAATTTTATCAATTCTACTGTAGTCCTGAATTAAACCTTCCTTAATTGGAACATTTAAATCTAATCTAACTAAGATATTTTTTCCTTCAACTTTAGGAAGGTCTTTTTCTATCAACTTCATTTTATAGTTTTAAGGTATTTGCCAAGATCGCACATTCTATTTGAAAAACCCCATTCATTATCGTACCAAGCTGAAACTTTACCCATATTTTTCCCAACTACACTTGTTAAAGATGAGTCTATAATTGAAGACATAGTATTGTGATTGAAATCACTTGAAACAAGTTTTTCATTTGTAATATCTAAAATATTTTTCAAGCTTTTTTTTGACGCTTCAATGAAGGCATTGTTTATATTTTCAGAAGTAAGTTCATTTTTAGATAAAAATATAAATTCAATTAGTGAGACATTCGGCGTTGGCACCCTAAGAGCCAAACCTTCTATTTTATTTGTTAGCTCTGGTATTATTTGTGAAATATTTTTTGAAGCTCCTGTAGAAGTAGGTACAATCGATTGTGATGCAGATCTAGCTCTTCTAATATCTTTATGTGAATTATCAAGCAATCTTTGATCAGTTGTAAAAGAGTGTATAGTTGTCATGAAACCTTTTTCTACTCCGAATTTATTGTTTAGCACTAATGCTACAGGAGCCAGACAATTAGTTGTGCATGAAGCAGCTGAAATTATCTTATCTTCATTACTAATAGTCTGGTGATTTACTCCGTAAACAATTGTTTTATCAGCCTCCTTACATGGGGCTGAAACTATTACCTTTTGAGCACCATTATTTATATGATCTAACAATTTTTCTTTAGAATTAAATTTTCCAGTGCATTCAAAGACATAATCGACATCATATTTTCTCCAAGGAATTTCTTTTAATTCTTGTTCCTGAGAATAGGATATTTTCATATTATTTATTAATATATTATTATTATCTATCGAAATTTTTTCCTTAAATTTTCCATGAATTGAGTCTCTTCTTATCAATTCACAAGCAGTTTCTATATCTGCTTTATTATTTATGTGATTAATTTTTATTTCTTTATGACCTTCTTCAAATACTGATCTAAGAACCATTCTACCGATTCTTCCTAAACCGTTTATACCAATTTTAATCGTCATAGTTTTTCTTTGATTTTATCCAAAATACTTGACTCATTTAAATTAAAATAATTATAAATATCTTTATATGGTGCACTTTTGCCAAAATTATCTATCCCAAATTTTAATCCATTTTTTCCAACATATTTATTCCAGTACCCAGTTTCTGAAGCCTCAATAGAAACTATCAATGAACCTTCGTTTAAAATTTCAGACTTATATTTTTCATTTTGTAAATCGAAAATTTCGTGACAAGGCATTGAGATTACTTTTGAATAAACATTTTGTGTGGCTAATTTATGACTTACTTTACAAGCTAATGCAGTCTCTGAACCAGTTGCAAGAAGAGTTACAGAAATGTTTTCACCAGTTCTTAAAATTTCATATGCCCCTTTAGCACACATGTTAACATTTCCTGCATCTTTTCTTACAGGATCTAATTTTTGTCTCGTTAAAGAGATTACACTAGGAGTATTTTTGTTTTCCAGTGCTAGTTGCCAGCATTCGAAAGTTTCAATTGTATCTGAAGGTCTAAACACATTCAAATTTGGTATTGATCTAAGGGCAGAGAGTTGTTCAACAGGCTGGTGGGTTGGCCCATCCTCCCCAAGCCCAATGGAGTCATGAGTAAAAACATAAATTACTTTTTGACTCATCATGGCCGCAAGTCTTATAGAAGGTTTGCAATAATCGCTAAAAATTAAAAATGTTCCACCATAAGGTATTAAATCACTGTGTAATGATAATCCATTCATGATACCACACATTGCATGTTCTCTAACACCATAATGAATGTAATTACCATCAAAATTTCCAGGCTTTATGACTTTGTGCCTTTTTGTTATAGTATTATTCGAGCCAGTTAAATCTGCAGATCCACCAATTAAATTTGGTAATTCCACGGCAACCTCTAAAAATTTTTCTGATGATTTTCTAGTTGCCATAGGCTCAAGAGATTTCAAATAATCTTTTTTTAGTTGTTCAATTTTGGAATAAATTGAGCTTGGAATTAGATTGTTTTTGATTGAAGCACCTTCCTTCATCTCAGCTTTAGACGTAGCTTTGTTACCAATTTCTCTCCACGCACTAAGAATTTTTTCTGGAATTATAAAAGGATCAAATTTCCAATTTAACTTTTTTCTGACCAGATCTATTTCATCTTTTCCCAAGGGGCTTCCATGCGAGGAAGCTTTACCACCTTTATTTGGCGACCCAAAACCAATTGTTGTTTTACAAGATATAGCAAAAGGTTTATTAGAATTTTGAGCTTTTTTAAGTGCCGCAATAATTTCTTTTTCTTTATGACCGTTTATATCTAAATAATTCCATCCGTAGCTTTGAAATCTTTTTTTTATATCGTCAGATACTGCAAGTTTTGTGGAGCCATCAATAGAAATAGAATTATTATCAAATAACAAAATCAAATTTTTTAACTTTAGGTGCCCAGCAAAACTTAGCGCTTCATGGCTTATACCCTCCATTAAACATCCATCTCCAGCTATTACATAAGTTTTATGATTAATCATTTTTTTTCCTAATTTTTTTTTCAAAATCTCTTCAGCTAAAGCTAAACCAACTGCATTTGCAATACCCTGCCCCAAAGGACCTGTAGTAGTTTCAATTCCAGAATTGTCATGATATTCAGGGTGACCAGCACATATTGAATCTATTTGTCTGAAATTTTTAATATCGCTTATTGAAACACTTTTGTAACCAGTTAAATATAGGATAGAATAAAGAAGCATTGAGCCGTGACCAGCTGAGAGAATAAATCTATCTCTATTTATCCACTTTGGATTTTTTGGATTAAATCTTAAAAAATCCCTGTAGAGAATTGTAGCTACATCTGCCATTCCCATTGGCATTCCAGGATGTCCGGAGTTGGCCTTTTCAACGGCATCAATGGAGAGAAACCTAATTGCATTAGCCAAATCTGTACATTTAATTTTCAAATATAATCCTATCTAGACTAAGATGACTCAATTTAATATTATATTTATATATATATGAAATATATCCTCGAAAAAGAAAAAAAACTTGAGAATGCTTTAGGGAAACTTAAAAAAATTGATTTTAAAAATAGCAATATATCTAAAAATCTAGAGGAACTGTTGGAGCAAAAAAATCAATTAGAAATTGAAAAAAACGACTTAGAAAAAAAATATATGTCTTTAAATGAAGAGCATTCAAATTTAAAGAGAAAAATTAAAGACATTAAGGCTCAAAAAAATAATGATAGAGTTAAGCAATTGCAACTAAATGAAAAAATTGATGAATTAAATCAAGAAACAGATAGTTTATTAGATGAGATTGAAAAATGGCAAATGTGAATGTAAAATTTAATGGAAAAGATTTTTTACTTTCATGTGAAGATGGCCAAGAAGAACATCTTGAAGAACTAGCTAATAACCTAAACAATAAATTTGAAGAGCTGAAGTCAGATCTGGGAAATATTGGAGAAAACAAACTTTTACTTATAACTGCAATTAAAGTGATGGATGAATATTTTGAGACCAAAAAAAAAATTGATAAAAAAAAAGCAGAACTAGAAAATATCACAATCAGGTTTAAAGAACTTAAGTCTCTAGTTTATGGCTACAAAGAACAAAAAGAAAATGAAGCTGAGAAACTGGCCAATGATGTAAATGAATTACAAAATCAAATTGAGATAATTAATAAAAACTACGATCAAATAATTTCTAATGCAACAAAAGAGATAGAAGAATTTGTTGAAAAAATTAATCTAAAAAACTAAACCCCATAGTGAATAAATCATATATTAGAAAAAGAATAATCAATTTAAGAAAAAAAAATCATTCCAATCATGAAGTAAATGCAATTAAAGTAATAAAATTAATAAAAAAAAATTCAATCAAAAGTAAAAAAGTTGGAGTTTACTATCCATCAAATAATGAAATAAGCACAATTAACTTAATTAAATTGTTAATTAAAAAAAATTTTTCTGTATCTTTACCGGTTGTTAAGGAAAAATCGAAATTATTATTTTATAGCTGGAATTTATATGATCCATTGAAATTAAACAAATATGGAATTCCAGAACCGGTAAGGAAAAAATTAATAGAACCGAATATACTTGTTATACCTATTGTTGCTTTTGATAAAAACCTAAACAGGATTGGATACGGAGGGGGTTATTATGATAGATTTATTCAAAAAATAGAGAGAAAATTTAAATGTTTAAAAATTGGTTTGGCTTTATCCTTTCAAGAAGTTAAAAAAATACCAATAAATAAATATGATAAAAAAATGGATCTAATTATTACAGAAAAAAAGATTTACAAATGAAAATTATGTTTTTAGGTGACATAGTTGGACCATCTGGATGTAAAGCTGTTAACAAATATTTAAAAAAAATAATTCAGGATAAGGAGATTGATTTTGTAATAGCTAATGGAGAAAATGCAGCTAAAAATGGAGTAGGTATCACCGAAGATATTCTTAATGATTTATTTAATTGTGGAATTAATGTTGTCACAACAGGAAATCATGTATGGGATCATAAAGAAACATTAGGTCTTGTAGAGAAAGAAACTCGGCTTTTAAGGCCATTAAATTTAATAGGTAACTCACCTGGAAAAGGATTTAACATTTTTAACTTTTCTAAAAATTTTAAAATTTGTGTTTTAAATTTGATGGGTAATGTTTTTATGAAAAAAAGTGAAGATGTTTTCAAAATATCTGAAAATTTTATGAAACAACATACTTTAAAAAAGGATTATGATTTTCTAGTGGTAGATATTCATTGTGAGACAACAAGTGAAAAAATGGCTATAGGGCATTTTTTTGATGGTAAGGCAACTTTAGTAACCGGTACACATACTCACATACCAACTAATGATGCGCATGTCCTTAAAGGAGGAACAGCTTATATAACTGATTCAGGAATGTGTGGTGATTATGACTCTGTTATAGGAATGAACAAAAATAATTCTTTAAATAGATTTTTAAAAAAAGAGTCTAATAAACATTACCCATCTTTAGGTGAAGGATCATTATCTGGTGTATTAGTGGAGTGTTGTGAAAAAACTGGTCTTGCAAATACAGTAGAAAGCGTTATTCAAGGCGGCATATTAGAAAAAAAAGTTTGATATGGCTGGACATTCTCATTGGGCGGGCATTAAACACAAAAAAGGTAGAGCAGATAAAGAAAGATCAAAAGTATTTTCAAAACTATCACGAGAAATTACGGTAGCAGCTAAACTAGGTGATAAAGACCCTTTAATGAATCCAAGATTAAGATCTGCAATTCAAGCTGCGAGATCTTCAAATATGCCAAAAGATAATATTGAAAGAGCAATAGATAAATCAAAGTCTTCAGATACCTCAAATTTTGAAAAAATTAGATATGAAGGATTTGGGCAAGACAAAGTTGCAATAATAGTTGAAGCTCTCACAGATAATAAGAATAGAACAGCATCAAAAATAAGAACAATTTTTCAAAAAAATGGTGGAAATCTCGGCACCCAAGGATCCGCAGGACATAACTTCAAACAAATTGGGATAATAAGAATAGATTCAAATGAAATTAGTTCAGAGGGAATTTTAGAGTTGGCTATAGAGTCAGGTGCTGATGAATGTTTAACATTAGATGAATACCATGAAGTTCAATGTAATATGGATGAAATTTATGAGGTAAAAAAAAAAATTGAGAAAAAAGTTGATAATTTTATCTCAACAGATATTGAATGGTATCCTTTAAATGTTATTAAAAAAAAAGGTGAAAAAGCTGACGAGATAACAAGATTACTTGAATTACTTGAGGATGAAGAGGATGTACAAAAAGTATATTCAAATTTTAAAATGGAGATATAAGTCAAGTGTTGATAATTGGTATTGATCCGGGAATTAATGGTGCAATTTGTTTTTTTAAGAACGGCACAGTAATAGATTTAATGGATATGCCTACTATGTCTGTTGGAAAAAAAAATAAGTCTCAAGTTAATGGTTCGCAGATTTTTAATGAAGTTCAGAAAGCAACTTTAAATGAAAATAAAAAAGAAGTTTTAGCAGTAATAGAGCAAGTCTCCGCTATGCCAGGCCAGGGCGTTACAAGTATGTTCAATTTCGGCCAATCATTTGGAGTTTTAAAAGGTGTATTTTCAGCTATGCAAATTCCAATGGATTTCGTAACACCCGTAAAATGGAAGAAATTTTTTAATTTAATCAACACAAATAAAGACTCAAGCAGAACTAAGGCTATTGAAATTTTTCCATATATTTCATCAAAATTATCTCGAAAAAAAGATGCTAACAAAGCAGACGCCATACTTATAGCTAGTTTTTACTACCAAAACATGAAAAATTAGAACTATATGATTCTACTAGGTCAAATTGATGACACATTTTAGTGTGAATAACTTTTAATGGAAGCTGAAATTGCATCACAGTCTGTAGGGTTAGGAAGCTCTGTAGATTTTTCTCTTTGGAGTTTATTTCTAAGGGCAGATATTATCGTAAAGTCTGTAATTATTCTGTTGATAGCAGCCTCTATATATACTTGGGCTATAATAATAGAAAAGTTTAAATTATTTAAAAAAATAAATTTAACTACCCAAGAGTTTGAAGAGAAATTTTGGAAATCAAGATCTGCGGAAAGTTTCTATAATAATCTGCCATCGAATATTGATGACCCAATGTCAAATGTTTTCAAAAAAACAATGCAAGTTGTTTTGAAAACAAGGTCAAGAAGTAATTTAAATGAAAAGCTGTCAGGTCTATTAGAGTCAAATATTGAAAATGAAGTAAATAAAATTGAGAAAAATTATTCTTTTCTTGCTACAGTAGGATCAACTGCTCCTTTCATAGGACTTTTTGGAACAGTTTGGGGTATTATGAATTCTTTTCAATCAATAGCCGTATCGA
>MDTD01109005.1_pt1 | contig 10970 bp, 7 predicted proteins | sample 811221 | NCBI WGS metagenome assembly MDTD01 (sample SAMN05326646, study PRJNA326480) | marine metagenome | isolation source: seawater | place: Pacific Ocean: South West | collected 2011
CATTTATCTGCCACCTAAAATAGAAACAGCTGCAGAGTTATCAAAAAAGATTAATAAGTCTGAAGATTGGATTATATCAAGAACAGGCGTTAATGAAAGAAGAATCTCTGATTTAGACGTTGATATGATGGGTGCTATTGCATGTAAAGAGGCAATATCAAATTCAGGGCCACCTGATTTAATTATTAATGCTTCCGGAGTACCAAAACAAACAATTCCTGATACTTCAGTTTTCATTCAGAAAGAACTAGGTTATTCTGGTATTCCTTCATTTTCAGTACATTCCACTTGTCTATCTTTTTTAACTGCATTTAATATTGCTGCGAACTTGATTCATAATCAACAATATAAAAAAATATTAATAGTTTCTTCTGATAGAGGTTCTATTGGTAGAAATTTTTTAGAGCCAGAAAGTTCTGCATTACTTGGAGATGCTGCTGCTGCAATTATTTTAGAACCAACTATTGACGAAGCAGGTATTATTAATTATAGAATGAATACTTTTCCAGAAGGAGCTGATTTGACAGTTGTTAGAGGAGGGGGAACATTTCGACATCCAGATAATCCTAAAACTATAAATTCAGATAATTATTTTAGCATGTTTGGTCCCCAAGTTTATAAGATGGCTAGAAAAAAAGTATATAATATGATTTATAGTATTTTATTAGAAAATAATTTAACTATTCAAGATATAAGTTTAGTAATCCCGCATCAAGCTTCTGGAACTGCTATTAAAGCTTATTCAAAATTTGGTGGATTTAATGAATCAAAAGTAATAAATATTATTAGAGATTATGGCAATTGTGTTTCAGCTTCATTTCCATTGGCGCTGTGCATTGCCATTAAAGAAAATAGATTAAAAAAGGGAGATTTAGCTCTTATGATAGGTACAGGTGCAGGATTGTCAGTTGCTTCATGCATAATTAAATTTTAAATTAAATATACTTTTAATAAACTGGAGCTCTAATAATGTATAATTTATATTTTTCATTGATAATAATTTCATTGCTAACAGCTTGGCCTCAATCTGGAAGAAGCACTTTTAATAATACTAAAGAGAGAATTAATACATTTCATTGTGATGGAGATTGTAAAAATGGTCAAGGAACCTACACATTCTCGAATGGTGACCAGTATATTGGAAGTTGGAAAAATCAAACACAAAATGGCAAAGGAACTATGAAATACAATAATGGTGATTTATACGATGGATTGTGGTTAGATGGATTTAGAAATGGTCAGGGGAAACTTATTTTTTCAAATGGAGATGAATACTTAGGTCATTTTAAAAACGATATTATGAGTGGTCAAGGTTCAATGAACTATAATGATGGATCTGAATTTGAAGGTTCGTGGGAAAATAATATGAGAAATGGGCAAGGAACATTTATAGATTTTGATGGGAGTAAATATTCAGGCTCATTTAAAGATAATAAAATATCGGGTGAAGGAACTTATATATTTTTAAATGGTAATAAATATGAGGGTAAATTTAAAAATGGAACATTAAATGGCCAGGGCATTATGTTTTATAATAATGGCGATATATATGATGGAGCATGGAAAAATGGTAATAAACATAGTTATGGTACATTAACTTCAAAAAATGGTGATAAATATATTGGGGATTGGATTGATGATGAGAAAAATGGTTCTGGTATTCAAACTTGGGAAGGTCATCCTAAATGGTATAAATATGATGGACATTGGAAAAATAATAATATGCATCATGGAGAGATGATATATCAAAATGGAGATATATATAATGGATCATGGGAAAATGGTAAAAGAAATGGAAAAGGATTTCAAATATGGAAATCTCACTACAAGTGGAAGGAATATAATGGTTATTGGCAAGGTGATGTTTTTCAAGGAAATGGTAAATTAATACTTATAAATGGTTTTGAATATATAGGAGATTTTAGAAATAATAAGCCTCATGGTCAGGGTAGTGGTACCAGCCCTGATGGTAGGAAGTGGCCAGAATTTATGGAAAAAGGCAGCTGGAAAAATGGCAGCCCATATGGATATTCTTTGTCAGATAATGATAAAATATTTAAAAATATTTTTTAAATATTTTATCATTTTTGCAGTATAATTTTCTGAGTGGCTGCTTTAATATTATTTGAAATTTTAATAAAGTAGATACCTGACGCCACTTCCGAAGCATTCCATGTAATATTATAATTTCCAGAACTCATCATTTTATTATCAATTAATTTTTCTATTAAATTTCCATTTATGTCATATACTTTTATAGAAATATTATCTAACTCTTTCAATGTAAATTTAATATTAGCAATTGGATTAAATGGATTTGGATAAACGGATTGAATTCTAAATTCTAAATTATCCCAATTATTTTTATTATCTAACCATTCACAATCTTGTTCTACCGTTATTTGTACAGAGTAATAATATTGCTCTAAACTTGTATTAAAATGATCGCTGTTCACCACACAATCAGGGACATTTTCACACAACATATTTCCACCAATTGCAAAATATGGATACCCAAATGTATCATCGTCATTCCAATTTAAGTCAAGATCACAAAAATTGCTCGGTAATTCGGTAATGTTATTATTGAAAATCCAAAGATATGTGAGTATATCTAAGTTTAGGATTGATGAAGGAACAGAGTTTATTTCATTGTAACCTAAATCTAGAATAAATAAGTTTTCTAAATTTCCAAAATCTTCAGGAAGATTAGTCAATTTATTATTAGAAATATATAAGTTAACTAGCTTGTTTAAATTAGTAAACGATTCAGGTAAGCTTTCTATTTGATTCCATTCTAAATAAAGAGATCTTAAATCATCGAGTTGTCCAAATGATTCAGGTAATGTATGTATGATTTCTTCTACTCCGCTAAAATAATATCCTGCAACTAAAAATCGCAGTCTACCTGTATTCCATGTTTGCGTACCAAGTTTGAATGGGTCTGTTATATTTTCAAATTCATTTACTGATATTATATCCTGCAAAGCAATTACGTCATTCTCCCAAAAACACGGATTGTATTCTTGATCTTGAATATTTACATTAAAATATTCCTCTTCTACTCCATCTGCGATTTCAGGTAAATATAAGTAGCCCTCATCACATACTCTAGCCCCCTGATCAATCCAATCAGCAATTATATTTACATTTTCATCTGATAAATCTGGCAGTGTATATGGTGGCATCCATCCATCTTGAACACTTAACCAAAGTAAACTGCTTTGATGATTACCAGGTACAACAATTCCACTATTGATCACTTCTTCATAACTTGTTAATCTTAGTCCAGCAGATGCTTGATTTCCAATATGACATTCAGCACATTCATTTTGATTAAAAATAATTTGAATATCACTATAGTATGATAAACTAAAAATTAAATTTATCATGATAATTAAATTTGCAATATTTTTCATTAATTAAACCTTATTATTTTAATAGATTAATTTTCTTTGAGAGAACTGTATGCTCTGATTTTACTGTTAAAAAATATATACCTGATGGATAAATGCTACCATCCCATTTAAATTTATTTGAACCTTGTCTCAAATAGCCGTTATAAATGTTATCTATTTTTTTCCCACTAATGTCATATATATCAATGTTTGTATATTGATTTTCTAAAGCATTAATTTCAAATGTTGTAGATGGGTTAAATGGATTTGGATAAATATTATTAATTTCAAATTTTTCAGGTAATATTTCACTATTTTTAAGAACAATTTCATTTAATATTGTTAAAAATTTCTTTTGTCCAGGCATGAGAGATATTGTTCCCTGATAGTATTCATTAAATTCAAATTCTGCACTATTTATCCTATATGTTTTATTTTTATTTTCTTCAGGATGATGAATAGGATAAAAATTAAAACTCATATTCTGTTCATTATCATATGAAATTTCATAATTAAAAATTTGCTTATAATCTCCATTATTTTTGATTAAAACATTTAAAGAGTCGGTTCCTTGAATATTAATTTCAGAGCCATTATCTGCTAATTGGGGAAAAATTAAGCTGAAAGAAGCAGGGAAAATTCCAGGAATTTTCATTGCCCTGTAAACTAGACCATCAGGTAATGATAAATTATAGTTTGCTTGCCAAACTAATTCTCCATTTTGGTTAACCTCCACACTAGTACCACCATCACCAATCGTTGTTGATAAGTAATTTCCATTACTCAATTTTTGTGTATTTCCTGAAAGATAACCATATAAATTTTCTGGTAAAACATATTCCCAACCCAATTGGGCATCACAACCATTTGAAGTTTCTTCAACTTCTATTTCGATTGATCTAGATGTTTTTACATCTTGATTTAAATACTCAGTACTCAAATTCCCATTATCAAATGTAAGAATATTTCCATTTTCTAATTTGGTAACACTATGTTGAAAACTAAATCCTAAATCATGGCCACAATCAATATCACCTGAACCCAATTCTCGTCCCAAATTCCATACTACTTCTCCACTTGGATATGCAATTTTTGTTATTCTAGACAAATGTCTTGATGATAAATATAGAGCACTATCATCTTCATCATACCAAATGGCATTTGCATGAGTCCAATCGAATCTATTCGTGTTATATGCTTCAAACCAAATTCCACCCAGGATATCAAAGTCTTCCATACTAAAGTAATCAAAAACATCCCATGTCCAAACTTCTTCTTTAGTGTCTGCATCCCATTCAATTATCTTATCGCCTAGCCATTCAAATTCAATTGTTTCACCATCAGCTACAAAACCTAATGATTGAAATAGAGGTGTCCAATTTCCAATAGGTATTGGTCCCATTTGACTAGATGTTCCAAGACCAATGTAATTTCCATTTGGTAACTGAAAAATATCATGATGAATGAAATTTTCGCCCGGCTCTTGCCATTCTATTCCATTTTCAAAGGAAAATTTAATTCCTGGATAATTATTTTCAACGTTGTTTCCAACGTATTCTGAACCAAAAAATCTGCCGTATTCATCTGTATTATAAAAAATTATATCTTTATCTCCTGTATTCCATATTTCTTTTCCATCTTGATCAATAACAGCACTATAATAATCAAAAAAAGAACCAAAAATTGTCAAACCTTCTTGAGAACTTTCATTGATTAAATTTGTTGAAGTATTTGAAATAGCAGAATTTGTTGTAAAAGTAAACGGACCAAAGCTTTCATTTTCTCCATCATTACTATAAGCAATTATTTTCCAATGATATGTTTTATTCCAATCAATTAAATCTTTATCGATATGTATTAATGACTCATAAATATACTCATCACATATAATACAATCTCCATCTATGTCGTTGATATTTTCAGAAACATCTAAAATATAGAATGCATTATTTGGAACTTGCTCCCATTCAAACTGAACATGAATTTGGTTGAGATAACTATTATTTTCAGGCTTCAACAGTCCACCAATACAAAAACTGCTTACTAGTAATATTGTAAATAAACTCCTCATATTAGTTGTTAAGTATTAAGTTTAGCAATATCGTAATATCTAATACATTCAATATACCATCTTGGTTCATATCTGCTGTTGATAAATCTACATTTGATTGTCCTAATATCATATTAACGATTGCAATAACATCAAGTATATTTATTAGTTCATCGTTATTGACATCACCTAAAACTGCACCATTCACAATCAATGAAAAAGGTAAAGATACAGATCCTCCATTTGAATTAATATTTACGAATGCTTCATATGAAGCATCTACTAAGTCACTAGTATTAATGTTAAGATTAATTATGTCGCTTTGACCAGCAATTACAGTACCTTGATTAGGATTTATAGATAGCCATTCTGGTGATTTTTCAAATGTAAGGTTAAAATTATTAGATAAATTATCATCTCCAAAAATAAATTGTGACCCTATATTTGAATTTTTTTGTATACCTACAGAAGCATCATAGTCTCCAATTAAGTTTCTATAATTAATATCAATTTTACCTGATGGGTATAAAACAATCTGGAAATCATAAGATGTATTTGGAAAATTAGTATACCAATGTGCTACTTGATTAAACCAAATGACCATTCTATTTTCATTATTATGATAGTAAACATTTCCTGAACAATATTCATTACAAGAATCATTTACAGGATTCAAATCATCCCACAATCCAAAAATAGCAGCTCCATTTATTTGATTTGATGGAATTGCAGTATTTTCCCATGCATCGCTATCATTTTCAAAACCAATCCAACCATTTGGATTTATAAATAATTGGTTATAGGTGGTATTTACCAATGAGTTTGCATAAAAAGGAAATTCAAATCCTATTTGAATATAATCGCCAGCATTATCATTGTCAGCAAATGAATAAATTATGGCTTCACTTTCAATATCTATCCAATCATAACTTGTGTTACTATCTATAGTTGAATTTGTCCAAAAATAATTACCGCTATCAGGTCCACCTCCTGGCAATAAAAATGGTGAAGAAGATATTGTATAGTTTAACTCGGAATCTTGTTCACCTGTATTTTCAACTAGCATTGTAAAATCTTGACTTTCATCAGTATTCATCTCAACATTTAAATTAGGAGCATTGTATGAAAGTTCCGGATCAGGTAAATCAATTGCATCAATCCCATCAATGAAATTGGTTCCTGTATTATCAGGATCTAAATATGTATTTAGACCTAAATTCCATGAAGTACTAAATTTACCATAAGTATCATATGTTATAGATGTACATGAAGCAGTGCCACCATAAAGTTGACCTATTATTCTTTGTGAGTTACCATCAAATAAAGGTGATCCTGAAGAGCCGGGCTCTGTAGTACCATCCTCCCATTGATTTACATCCCAATAGTTACCCGCATTCGATGCATTGTTATAATCAAAAGATATTTTTTTTATGTCTCCACTTGGATGATGTATACCTACTGGGGTACTTGGAGTTGTTCCAGTCGCATCCCAACCAGCATAATGTACTTCGTATTCTGCAGGAGGTATTTCATTTAATCTAAGTAAAGCCACATCAGATGTAGAACTATTTACTAGTCGCGTCGAACCTTGAACAGTCATATTTGTTGGACCATTTTGATTGGAACAAATAGGACTTTCGTAGTTAAACATAAAAATCCAATTTTGATCACCACCTAGACAATGATTTGCTGTTAGGAAATAAGGTGTAAGATCTTGTCTGACATTATTAATTAAAGTACCAGTACATAACCTGGAGCCGCCACTAGTTAAGATCATAGCCACTGATCTTACTTCGTCACCCCAATCAGAAAATTCACTACAATTAACATTATTATTGCATGAACCTGAATCCCCATAACCTCTATTCTGATTAAAGAACACATCTCTATATCCATGTATTACACTTCCAATTGATATCTCTCCGTTAAAATCTACATCATAAGGTTCAAAATATTCTATAATTGTAACATCACCCTTTGTTGGGGCTGTAGAAAAAGTTTGATAATCTTTATTATTGAGATGAGTAAATGCTCCTAATATATGCTCCATATTTTCATCATAAACAAACATTTCTGCACCTTCAGGTATAATGAAATTGTCATATATAAGATTAATTGAATACGCTGATTCACTTTTTATTGACAAAAACCAAACTCTCCCAGATTCTGTTTCGATCCATTGTCCTGAATTATCTAGATTCAGATTAACATCAAAGGGGGCTCCAAATCTGTATGGAATGCTTTTATTTAAATGCTCAATTTGATCTTCCATTAAGAATTTTTCCTCATCTAATTTTTCCATACTAACAATTGGAATTATTTGATTCAAATTTAACTCTAAAGATTTAGGACTAGATTCGACACTTACTTGTGCAATCAAAAAGCTATTAATTATAATCCATAAAAGTTTCAATTTCTTAGTCATCATTACTCCTTAACTATAAAATAAAAATATATTTTGAATAATATACAAAACCATAATAAACAAATATAATCTGTAATTGTAATGTAATGTTACAAAACAAAAAGATTAAAAATATCTTTTAATTATTGAAATATTTGTGGAGGCGGTGGGAATCGAACCCACGTCCGCATAAAGTTTTCGAGTAGTATCTACATGTTTAGTTCATTTTAATTTTTAACCTAAACTTTATAAACAAACAAACTTTTTTAGGCGATTCTACATATCTACCTAAGCAGATTTTAGTCCGAAAACAGTAGAAGCATTTTCAGACGAGTTTGCATTAATGATACCTCTATAACCGGCAGCAAACATGCTAGTTATGAGATAACTGCTGTCAATTAAGCAGCAGCAACGTAACCGTAATCGGCACTTATCAGTTTCTCTAGATGATTTACGAGGTTACTAGAGAACCTCGACATGCAACTAAAAGCTAACAATTTATACGTCGAAGCCGTGTCGCCCCCAAATATTTTAAAAAGCGGTGTGAAATTTATAATTTTTAGATTTAAAAAAATATAATTATTTTTTTATTTATGATTTGTTCTATGTATGATATGTTTATAAATTTAAGTCCGTTTGTATTGAGATAAATACAAAAGACCGTTGACCCAGTAGCTCAGCTGGTAGAGCAGTGCCCTTTTAAGGCATTGGCCGAAGGTTCGAATCCTTCCTGGGTCACTATAAATCTATTTCGATTATTTTTTCAATTTCTTTTTCAATCATTTTTAAATCATCATCAGTTGGCTCATAATTATTTGAGTTTATTTTATTACTTTCAATTGGCATTTTCATAGTTTCTCCTAAATTTATAACTTTGAATTAAATTATATATTTGATTTTATTTAAATTGTGATATTAATCAATTGTATTTTATTAATGTGATATAAAACAATTTTTAGAGGCAAGCATGTATAGAAATATGAATACTATCCCTTTAGGGACAAAAATGAAAATTAAAAAAACTGGCGAGCTAGTTACTTTATTACAGATTTTTCATTATCCAACAACTTTCAAAGTAAAATTTGAAGATGGAAGGACTGAATCAGTAAGAACTCATTCTGTAGAATTTTTGGAAGAAGATGTTTAGTCAAGCTTCAAAATTAACATGGATGATAAGGTTATTTGGATTCACAAAAGTAGCTATGATTTTTTTTTGTCGTCCAAAAGTAATCCATGTCAGCGAGGATTCTCTTGAAATTAAAATACCTTTGAACCGTAAAACTAGAAATCATGTAAAATCCATGTATTTAGGGACGTTAAGTGTCGGCGCTGATATTACGGGGGGTTTTCTAGCAATGCCGCACATAAGAAAATCTAAAAGAAAAATTGTTTTATTATTCAAAGATTTTAGTGCAAAATTTTTAAAAAGAGCAGAGGGTGATGTGCATTTTATATGTAATGAAGGTAAAGCTGTAAAAGAACTTGTTAAAAATGCTATTAAAACAGGTGAACGTCAAAATCATACGCTCAAAATTTATGCTAAGGTACCAAAAAAATCATCAGATATAGTTGCTGAATTTGACTTAACGATCAGTATTAAAGACTACACTCGAAATTAAATTATGCAAGAAAAATTTATAAATTACCGGGATTTGATGTTAAATCGAATCCATGAAATTTTACTTATTGCAAGTGAATATGATTCTTATATTCTAGAAGAAGATGGAAGATTAACCGAGCAAATTCTGAATGAATATATTGGAATGAATCTTAGCTACGCTCCGAGATTATGGAATGCTTCAACAGCTGAAGATGCATTTAACATGTTATCGCATAGGTCATATGATTTGGTAATAATAATGTTAAGAATATCAGATATGAATCCGATTGAATTATCTAAAAAAATTAATAATCAATATCCTGAAAAACCTATTATTTTGCTTTCATTTGATGAATCTGAAATATCATCATTAAAAAATACAAATTTTAATCATATTGATAATGTATTTATTTGGTCTGGCAATTCAAATGTATTTCCTGCAATTATAAAATATATTGAAGATAAAAAAAATGTAGAAAGAGACACAATAAAGGGCGATGTAAGATCAATTATCGTTATTGAAGATACTCCAAGATATTATTCTAGTATTTTGCCTATGTTATATAAAATTATTGTATTTCATACTAAAGAGTTAATAAATAAAAGTTTAAATGATAGTCAAAAGCTTCTTTATTTAAGGAGAAGACCTAAAATTTTATTAGCACAGAACTATGAAGAGGCGATAGATTACTTTAATAAATATCAAAATAATTTGCTCGGAATTATATCTGACATTCAATTTCCGAAATCAGGCACACAAAATTTGAAAGCTGGTATTCATTTTACAGAATATGCTCAATCAAAAGATGAGGGCATTCCAATCATTTTACAAACAAATGAAATGTCAATAAAAGATGAAGCAATGAATATTACTGATTTGTTACTTAATAAAAATTCATCAACATTATACTACGATTTAGCTGATTTAATAACTCAAAATTTTGGGTTTGGTGATTTTATTTTTAAAAATGAAAGTTTTGTTGCTAAAAGTATTGATGAATTATTGATTGGTATTAAAGATATAGAAACAGATAATTTAATATACCATGCCTCTAGAAATCACTTTTCAAATTGGTTAGCTGTTAGAGGTGAATTAGAACTTGCAAACGAATTTAGAAAACTTAAAAATTCTCACTTCGACAGTGTGCATGATAGAAGAAACTATCATATTTCGTTGTTAGAAAATCATCTTAAGGAAAACAAACAAAAATTTAAACTTGCACAATTTAAAATTGACGTATCAGATAAATTAAATTTTACAAGAATAGGTAAAGGTTCGCTCGGTGGGAAAGCAAGAGGTTTAGCTTTTTTAAATGAAAAATTATATGAACAAAAAATATATGAAAAATTTGAAAATATAAATATCACAATTCCAAAAACAGCAGTTATTGCAACTGATTATTTTGATGAGTTTATGGATGAAAATAATTTATGGCAAATTGCACTTGAGTCTAAAGATAATAAATTATTAACAGAAAAATTTATGAAAGCAAAACTATCAAGAGATGTCATTAAATC
>MDTD01079743.1_pt1 | contig 10968 bp, 15 predicted proteins | sample 811221 | NCBI WGS metagenome assembly MDTD01 (sample SAMN05326646, study PRJNA326480) | marine metagenome | isolation source: seawater | place: Pacific Ocean: South West | collected 2011
TAATTTTAGAATAAAAATTAGTATCTTTTTTAAATCTACTTACAAATTTTTTCTTTAGTTCCATTATCACTCGATTGGACGGTCCCATTGTAATCCCTTCAAAAGCTTCATATTTTCTTGGAGGTAATTTAGGAGAAAACTTAATTTTTTCTGCTCTTAAAACTCCTACAGATGTTGTTACGATACATGCTTTTGCTCTTATTGTTCCTTTATTAGTTTCAATTTGTACTCCTTTTCCACCCCATTTTATTTCACTTACGATTGTATTTAATTTTACAGGGACATCTCTTCTGTAATAAGCTAATAATTTCCCGTACCCTTCTCTGCAAAGAGCATTTCCGCTTTCCCAATAACTATCTTCATAATTTAAACTGTCATCAGCTATAGAAAGATTATCAAAGTCTCTTGCATTGATTGCTGCGTGAGCAGTATCAAACCAAGTATTTTTTTTTAAACCTTTTGGAATTTTGTTAATCAGTGGTTCGTCTATGCCGCCCTCTGAGTAAATCTTTTTTATTCTTTTATAGATTTTCCAAAAAGTACTTCCACTTACTTTACTTCTTCCGTCATAAACAACCGATGTTGAGGGTTCATTATAAATTTTAAATTTATCTTTATTTTCTATACCAAATTTATATAATTCATTACCTTTTCTTGCATGAAGCCAATGTGCGCCATGATCTGCTGGTAATCCATTAAAAGAGGTTATATCTGTGTAACATCTACCACCAATTCTATTCATGCCTTCAATACAAAGAACAGATATGTTTCTTCTTATTAATTCAGATGTAGCAGCTAAGCCTGAGGACCCGGCACCAATAACGACAACATCAGGATTAAATTGTGAGAAAGAAATACTAGGAAGTGTAGCAAGAGCTAAACCTGAGATAGAAGTTTTTAAAAACTGTCTTCGTCCAATTTTATAAATTAATTTTTTTTTCAGTGATTGACCTTACAACTAGTAGAAAGACAATGATACCTTAAAAAAATTAGAATGGTTTTATTTTTTTGCTATAGGATATCGAATAGCAAAGATGGTGAGAAAACCTATGAAAATTCTTGGTTAGTTCTTTAAATACCTTTTACAATAATATTACTACCTTCTGCATTATTTAAACGAATATCTTTTATAGGTTTGTATTCCTCTGAATGATACCACTCCAAAGCTTTTTCGTAAGTTGGAAATTTAATAATAACAATTCTTGGAAATTTATCTTCCCCTTCAACTACTTTATACTCTCCGTTTCTGACAATATATTCTCCACCAAACTTTTTAACTACATTAGTAACCTTAGATACATATTCTTTATAATTTTCTGAATTTTTAACTTTTAATTGTGCTATTACATACCCTGAAGACATTTGTTACCTCCTTTAAAATCTAAATAATAATAATCTTTTAATAAAATTAAATATCATAAAAATATAAGTATAAAATTTATAAAATATTTTATATTTTATATAATATCTCAATGAATTTCCTTCTCTTGAAGATTTTTCTTTAAATTTCATATTTTCATATGAATGATTTAAAACTTCTTTACTAGATTTGTCATTTACACCTTTCTTAATAAAAACCAAATTATGGTAAAAAGAAATATTAGTAATTTGTGCATCAAATCTTTTTTTTTTATAAAAAGGATTTGCTATTTCTTGATAATTCAAACTATCAGTTAATTGCTTAAAAAAATTCATATGAGAGTTTGAGTACTTCAAATCAAAGGGGTTTCCACCAAAAAAATGATTATAACTTGTTTGCATATCCTCAACAATATAGAGACCATTTTTTTTTAAAGCAGGAAACAACAATTCAAAACTTTTTTTGACATCTTTTGATAAATGGCTTCCATCATCAATTATTATGTCGAATCCCTTATATTCATTGATTATTTTATTGATAAATCTTTTATCACTTTGTGATCCCTGGTGAACTTTAATATTGTCTCTTAATAAATTTTTTTCATTAATATTTATTTTATGAATATCAATCCCTATTACGATCGAGTTTTTAAAATAATCCGACCAAGTTAATAATGATTTACCATCAGCTATGCCTATTTCTAATATTATTAGATTTTTATTTTGCAGTTTATTAAAATAACTTTCGTAAATATCTATATATCCATGTTCTATTTTGTCGGTTTTATAAAACTGAGCTATTTTTTTTAAATCTCTATTTTCTGACATTAAAAATTAGAATATAGACTTAGAATACTTTTTCCAATTATTTTGATATCTTATAGCATTTTGTTTTATAGCTTCAACTTCTTCAGGTGTAACTTGTCTTATGACTTTACCTGGAGCACCCATCACCAATGAGTTGTCAGGTATATTTTTATTTTCCGTTATCAGAGATTTAGCTCCTATTAAACAATTTTTACCTATCTTTGCATTATTTAAGATTACCGCTCCGATTCCAATTAAACTATTATCATCAACTGAACAACCATGGAGCATTACCATATGTCCAACAGTTACATTTTTTCCAATTTTTAGTGGGTATCCAGGGTCAGTATGTAAAACACTACTATCCTGAACGTTTGAACCTTCTCTAATGTGAATATTTTCAATATCTCCTCTTAAAGTTGCATTGAACCAAACGCTTGTATTTTTATCTAAAGTAACATCTCCTATGACAACGGCATTTGGAGCAACCCAATTTTCGCCTGAATTTTTTGGTTTTTTATCTTCCAAATCGTAAAACATAATTTATATATTATTTTATCATGGCACTAACAAAAACACCAATTTGTAATTTTGGGCAAAAAGCTCAAAATTTTGAATTAAAGTCAACAAAAGAAAAATTTTTAACTTTGAAAGAAATTAAAGGAAATAGCTCAACTTTAATTATGTTTATTTGCAATCATTGTCCATATGTTAAAGCAGTAATAAAAGACATTGTTGAAGATTGTAACAGACTTTCAGATTTGGGAGTAAGTTCTGTAGCGATATGTTCGAATGACGTAAAAAACTATCCAGAAGACTCTTTTGAAAATATGATCAAATTTGCCAAAGAAAATAATTTTAATTTTCCCTACATCCATGATGAAAACCAAATCATTGCTAAAAAGTATGGTGCAGTTTGTACACCTGATTTTTTTGGTTATAACAAAGATTTAGAACTACAATATAGAGGAAGATTTAGAGAATTAAAAAACTTAAAACCTATAAAGAACGGGGAAAGTGATTTATTCGAAGCGATGAAACAAATTGCTGAGACTGGAAGAGGACCTAAAAATCAAATTCCTAGTATGGGCTGTAATATTAAGTGGTTTAATTAATGTATTTAATTGTAACAAGAAATTTTCCTCCAAAATTAGGTGGAATGCAAAGTTTAATGTGGGGTTTATCAAAATCCTTATCTAAGCTGGATATGATAAAAGTATTTGCTGATGAAGTTAAAGGTAGTGATAAATTTGATGAGAATGTATCATTTTCTATTGAAAGAGTTGGTGGACCTAAAATAATTAGAAAATATAGGAAATCATATTTAATAAATGAATATTTAAAAAAAAATACTAATGTTAATTGTATTATAGCAGATCATTGGAAAAGTTTAGAAAATATCAAAACCGATACAAAAAAAATTTGTTTAATTCACTCAAAAGAAATAAATCATGATAAGGGATCAAATCTAAATAAAAGAGTATTAAAAGTATTAAACAATATTGACTGTGTAGTTTCTAATTCCAATTTTACTAAAAATTTAGCTATTGAATTAGGAGTACTTGATAATAAAATTAAGGTTATTCACCCTGGCGTAGAACCTGTCCAAAATAACATTTCTAAGGAGACCTTAATAGAAGCTGAGAAAATATTTAGAGGTAATAAAAATAGATTAATTACAATTTCTAGATTTGATAAAAGAAAAAACCACGAAAAAGTAATTATGGCCCTAAGAAATTTAAAAGAAGTTTATCCAAGTATAATTTATGTCTGTATTGGAGATGGAGATGAGGAAGAAAATATTAAAAAACTTGTTAAAAATTTAAATCTTGAAAATAAAGTTGTCTTTTTAAAACATATTACATCTGATTTAAAAAATGCTATTTTGTCAAAATCAAACATATTTGTCATGCCCTCAATAATTTACAAAAAATCAGTCGAGGGATTTGGTATTTCTTTTGTAGAAGCTGCACAGTATGGAGTTCCTTCTATAGGAGGGAGAGATGGTGGAGCATCTGATGCGATTATTCATGATTCAACAGGATTGATTTGTGATGGTAATAATCTTGAAGATATATCTTCAAGCATAGATAAACTTTTGAAGAACAATAATTATAAAAAATTTGGGAAAGAAGCTAAAGATAATTCTTACAAATTTGAATGGGAGAAAGTAATAAAAGAATATAAAAGTATTTTATAACTAAGCATCAAGTTTATGTTGTATTCTTTCGAAAACTTTTTCAGAAGATAAATTGCTTAAATCTTCTACTTGGATAGCTTTGAATCTTTCTTTTTCAATACTTACAAGTTTTGCTGTTGTATGAGATCCAAACAGAGCTACTCCATGACAATTTAGATGGGAAGCCATATGAGCTGGTCCCGTGTCATTAGCTACAACAAATGAACTATCTTTAATTAAAGATGATAATTGAGTTATACTTAGTGATTTTGAGTTTGCTAAAATACATATTGCATTAAAATTTTTTGCCTCATTAATTTCATTTGGGCCTGGTGCTATAACAACTTTGTACTTATCTTTATAACTATTTTTTATTTTCAAAATCAATTCATTATAATGTGGCCATTTTTTTTTCACTAAATGAGGTGAACAAAATGGAAAAATGACAATGTAGTTTTCTAAATCAAATTCTTTTTTTATTTTATCAATGTTAGTACAGCTCCAGGAAAAATCTGGATTAATTGTATTTATAATATTTACATTTGAAGATTTAAGCTGGTGAGCAAATCTGTCAAGCACAGGTTGTTTGTCAAAATCCTTTTTGTTTATTTTATCAGGCAATGTCGTTACGGAAGATGACCAATAGTCTGATTTAGAATTTGGAGATAATATTTTTTTATAAAATTCTGTCCTAGACGAGTTTTGAAGGTCGTAAACTTTTGAAAATTTTAATTTTTTAATTTTACTCATTAATGAAAAAAGATAAAATATATTAAAACGAGATAATCTTTTATCTAAAATCACCTCATGAATATACGGACTTTGTTTGAATAAATCTAAATACTGTTTTGTTGTTAAAATATATATTTTATCATTTTTATGATTATCAAATATGTCTTGAATTGCACCGCTCGCTTGAGCTATATCTCCTAGAGAACCATGTTTTATAATAAGAATGTTAGACATATTTTAAACAATTTATCACAGTATCAAACTTTATGAATAAAATTTTAGTTGAAGTCTCAATTGGTGAACTAATGGATAAAATTTCTATATTAGACATTAAAAAAGAAAAAATTGCTGATAAAGAAAGTATTGCTCATATTGATTACGAATACAAAGTATTAAAAAAAGAATATGACAATAAAGTGAAATCGGACATAAAATTAGAAGAACTTTACACTGAATTAAAAAATATTAATTTAAACTTGTGGGAAATTGAAGATAAAAAGAGGTTGTGTGAAAAAAAATCAGATTTTGGTGAAAGTTTTATAAAATTGTCTAGAGAAATACATTTTATGAACGACAAAAGGGCAGATATTAAATTAAAAATTAACAATCATACTAACTCAAAAGTAAAAGAGATAAAGAAGTATACTAAATATTAGAAGCTATATTTTCTTTCTAAAAATTTTATAACATTGTGAATTATAAAGGTCATAAATAAATATATACTCCCTGCTATGATAAAAACTTCTATCGGCTTAAAAGTTGTAGAAATGATGTACTTTGCAACACCAGTCAAATCCATCAAGGTAACCGTGCTTGCTAATGAAGTTCCTTTCATCATTAATATAATTTCATTTCCATAAGCTGGTAATGATTGTCTGATAGCTATGGGTATTTGAATTTTATAAAAAATTATTTTATTGGATATTCCTAAACTTTTGCCAGCTTCTATAAATCCTGGTTTAATTGTTTGAAAAGCGGATCTTAAAATTTCAGATGTATAAGCTCCTGTATTTAAAGCAAAAGCAATTATTGCACACCAATAAGGTTCTTTTAAAATTACCCATAGAAAAGACTCTCTTATCCATTCGACTTGACCTAAACCAAAATAAATTATAAAAATTTGAACTAATAGTGGTGTCCCTCTAAAAACATACGAATATCCATAAGCAAATTTGTTTAAAATAATATTTTTATTTAACCTTAAAACTGCAAACAGTAGTCCTATAAATAAGCCAATTAATAAAGATAATGATAACAATTTTAATGTAACAATTGATGCAATTAAAAGTTTTGGAAAACTTGTTATGATTAAATCTATATCCATCAAAATCCTTTGCTATATTTAATTTCAAGTTTATTTATTATTTTCATGCTTAAAAATGTTAGTAAAAGGTACAATAAAGCTGCAAATGAATAAAAAAATAATGGGTCTCGTGTTGATCCAGCTGCAATATATGATTGTCTCATAATTTCTATTAGTCCTGTAACAGAAATTAATGAAGTATCTTTTAATGTGATTTGCCAAACATTACTCAAGTTAGGAATTGCTAAACGTAACATTTGTGGCAAAATAATTTTATAAAATCTTGTTATTTTGTTAAAGCCTAAAACATTGGAGGCTTCAAACTGTCCTTTATCTATAGATTGAAGTGCTCCTCTAAAAACTTCAGTTGAATAAGCGCCGGAAATAATTCCAATTGAAAAAGCACCAGTCAAAAATGCATTAATTTCAATATATTCACTGTATCCAAATATTGAGGCAACAAACATAACAGCTCCACTTCCTCCAAAAAAAAACAAATATATTACTAATAATTCAGGGACGCCTCTAATTACTGTTGTATAAAAATTTCCTACTAAATTTACGAATTTGTTTTTTGATAGTTTTAAGGGTGTAAAAATAGCTGCAAAAAAAAAACCTATTATCATTGCTGTAATTGCAACAGCAATAGTCATTAATGTTGCGATAAGTAACTCATCGCCCCATCCTGTTTTTCCAAAAGCTAATAAATCCATATTGACAGGCGACTATATTATATAGTCGCCAATCATTAAATATTTACATAGATGCGTCGAAACCAAACCACTTAACAGCAAGTCTGCTAATAACACCATCTTTTCTCGCTTGATTAATAGCTTTATTAAATGCTTTTAAAAGTTCAGCATCTCTCTTGCCCTGTGCTGAATCTGTACCCATTTGAGCTGCTTGTCTTAAACCAACTCCAACTCCATTACCAAATGCTCCGCCTGAGAAAGTTGGACCAACTAGTACAACTGGTTTACCAGATTTTTCAGCATAGTCAGTAAAGGCAACAGCAGCAGCTAATGCTACATCACATCTTCCAGAAGTTAAATCTAAGTTAACTTCGTCTTGAGTTTTGTAAGTTCTTACATTAACGCTTCCAACATCTCCTGACTGTAAAAAGTTTTGGTGAATAGTTCCTGTTTGTGTACAAACAGTTTTGCCTGCTAAAGCTCCTGTAATAGTTTTAAGTGCTTTATTAACTCCGGATCCACCTAAAGTAAGATTAATTCCTTCAGGAGTTTTCATTCCTTCAAGATCTGAACCTTTCATTACAGCTAAGGAAGCCACTTCATCAGCATAACCTTGTGAAAAAGTAATTACTTTTTTTCTTTCATCTGTAATTGACATACCGGCCATTATTGCATCAAATTTTCTCATTTGAAGTGCTGGGATCATGCCATCCCAATCTTGCTCAACAATTTCACACTGTCTTCCAATGTATCTGCAAAGTGACCAAGCTAATTCAACTTCAAAACCGATTAGTTTTCCTGAAGCATCTTTTGAATTCCATGGTGGATAAGCACCTTCAGTTCCAATTCTAATTTTATCAGAAGCTAAAACATTTCCAATAATTAATAAAGAAGCTAAAACTGAAAAAATAGTTTTTTTGAATATATTCATTATTTTCTCCTTATTTAAAGAAATATTATTTCACAAAAAAAAAGATTAAAAAAGAAATTATTTGTTAAGGGAAGAAGCAAAATTCCATGAACAATCAAAACTTGGAATATAAATTCTATCAAGAGATGTATTACCGAAGCTATCATTGAACAAATTTAGCCATTTATCCACCTGTTTTGGCTTTTTATCTTGGCTTCCAATCTGTGCAGTAATTGTTCCATTTGTTTTTAATATTCTTTTTAAAGAATTAATATTTTTTGCGGCAAGATCAATGCAGTATTGATCATCATTTAAATCAACAAATATTTTATCATACTTGTTATCCTCAACTTTTTTTATACTTTCAAACGCATCTCCCCAAACACATTTTACTGAATTTTTTGAAGTAGCTTTTTTTCCAATTTTTGACAGATGTTTGTCACACACCTCTACCACTTCAGGATCTAGTTCGTACCAATCAATTAGCCCAAAACCTTTTGCAATACATTCTCTTGCAACACCACCATCACCTCCACCAATTATAGCAGAATTGTCTGTGGATGGATTAAGTTTTATTGCAGAATTAACAAAAGTAGAACTATATAAATGTTCATCTTTTTCAGCAACTTGAAGCTCGCTGTCAATAAATAAAGATTTTCCAAATTGCTCAAGTTCTAAAATCTCGATGTGTTGTCCCACTTTAGATGTGAAATCTTCTAAAATATTTTTAACTATGTAAAACTTTTTTAAACCAGGAGAGCTATATATATCATCATAATAACTAATAGTATCTCTATTGAATTCTTTTTTTACTATACGAGTATGTTTTATCTCTTTCTTTAAAATACTAAAAGCAATAGATGGATTAATTTTTCCACAAGTAAAAAAATCGAAACTGATAATTCCTTTTTCAGGAAACGTATGAAAGCTAATATGACTTTCCGCAAGCAAAGCTACTAGAGTAAAACCTTGTGGCTCAAATTTATATTTAGATATTTCAAGAACAGTTACTTTTGCTTTTTTTGCAATTTTATAGACTAATTTTTCAAAAAAATTAGGATCATATTCTTGAGTGGTGCCAATGATATCTAGTGTAATATGCTCGCCTACTTTTATCATAATAAATACTATTTTTTATAGTTCTTCATTTTATCCAAAATTACATTCATTTCATTTTTTGAAAGAATCTTTGGATTTCCAATTTTTATTGCATTTATATATTGATGGCAAATATTTTCTACTTCTTGAGCGAGCTCAAAAGCTTCATTAATATTTTTTCCAAATGCTACCTGACCGTGATTCGACATGATGCAAGCTTTTCTGTTTTCTAAAGCTTTAAGAATATTTTCTGATAGTTCTCTTGTTCCAAAAGTTGCATACTCAGCGCATCTTATGCTATCACCCCCGGCAAGAGCTACCATATAATGAAAAGCTGGAATATCTTTTCTGTGAGTTGATACCGCAGTTGCATGAGTAGAATGAGCATGAACTATTGCCTGCGCCTCATTTCTATTTTTATAAATATCTTGATGAAATCTCCATTCAGAAGATGGTGGTATATGATTAGCATCGAATTCTCCATCTAGTGTTACAAATACAATTTCATCAGTTTTAAGAGTTTCGTATTTTTTTCCTGATGGAGTGATAAAAAAACCTTCAATTGCATTTTTTTTACCTCTAATTGATATATTACCAGATCTAAGTGGTGAAAGACTTTCACTATTTAGCATTTTAGCAAATTTAATTATATTATCTATTTCTTTAGTCATTCTTTAATTTTTTTGCAAAAATATATCCAAATATTAATCCAGTCATCACTATTAAGTATTCATAAAATCTTAGTATTATGAAAACTATAGGTAATTCTTCTTCAGTTGGATTTTTGTCAAAAAAGTTATTTGAACCATCCTTATACAGATCGACGGGGCCAAAAATTAGATATAAACCATAAACAACTATGTAAAGACAAGGTAATAATGAAAGGTATAATAAAATTTTACTTTTCTGTACCAATGAAAGAAAATTTGCAAGTATAATTATTACAACCAAACAAGTTAAAGATAATATTAAAGGGTTCATTTAAATAATCTTTTTAATCCGTTTTCAGAGGCTTCACAGATACCTTTTTCTGTTACTAAAGCAGTTACATATTTTGCTGGTGTTACATCGAAAGCTAAATTCATTGATCTGCTACCTATGGGGTAAATTTGAACTTTTTTAACATTACCTTCACTGTCTAATCCCTTAATATGAGATAATTCTTCTGAATTTCGTTCCTCTATAGGAATGTCATTAGAATTTTTTATGTCCCAATCAATAGTTGAGCTTGGAAGCGCTACATAGAAAGGAATATCATTATCTTTTGCTGCTAAAGCTTTTAGGTAAGTGCCTATCTTATTACACACATCTCCATTTGCTAAAGTTCTGTCAGTTCCAACAATACACATATCAATTTCTTTTCTCTGCATTAAAATACCACCAGTATTATCTGCAATTATTGTATTATTAATACCCTCTTCATTTAATTCATAAGATGTTAAGTTTGCTCCTTGATTTCTAGGTCTTGTTTCATCAACCCAAACATGTACAGGTATTCCTTTCTTATGTGCATGATAAATAGGAGAAGTAGCTGTTCCCCAGTTAATTGTAGCAAGCCAACCGGCATTACAATGAGTTAAGATATTTACCGTATTTTTTTTTTTTATTATAGATATCTTCTATTATTTTTAAACCATTTAACCCAATATTTTCACAAAATTTAATATCTTCTTCGCATATTTCTTTTGCCTCTTTGACGGCCATATCTAAGATTTTTTCACTATTAACCCCTGAAAGTTTTTTTATCATTCTGTCTACAGCCCACTTTAAATTTATTGCTGTTGGTCTTGAATTAATTAAATTTTCAGCAGATTTTTTTAAAAATGATCGGTCATCATTTTCAATAATAGCTAAAACTAATCCATAAGCAGCTGTTGCTCCTATTAAA
>MDTD01009194.1_pt1 | contig 10967 bp, 3 predicted proteins | sample 811221 | NCBI WGS metagenome assembly MDTD01 (sample SAMN05326646, study PRJNA326480) | marine metagenome | isolation source: seawater | place: Pacific Ocean: South West | collected 2011
AAACCAAGGAATTCGTAGCCGAAATGCACTACAAGGTACAAATGGTAGGTCAAATAAAGTTGCTCAACCATTTCCTTACTACCCCGGTCCAAACAATAAAAACGTTCTAGTTATTACTCCTCCCGCAGAAGAATCAGAACCTACAACTCCCGACGAAGAAGGTGATGGAACACGCCCCTCCGTTTTATTGCCACCCCCCGGTCCACCATCTCCTCCACGCCCACGCCCACCAGAAGACCAACAAGGTCAACAAGGTCAACAAGGTCAATCCCGAGGAGTTGCTGTACCCGTACCAATACCAGACCCAGAACTGATAAGGGATTATGGTTTATCTTACAGTGAGATTGACTTAATAACCGCAGATGAAATTTCAAAAGTTGGCTCATGTGGCATTTTAACCTCTCACGCCACAGCCCCACCAAATGAGGATGGCGGTTACGCCACTGTTTTCGCACTCCAAGAAAGACTAGTCCGCCCGGGAGAAGTATGGTCATTAAGAAGCCCAACGTGGAGAGCGTCAAGAGGCATACCTATGGGGCATACTGCCGTCCTTGACCAAGAAGGCCCCGAATGTTTTGCTTATGCAGATACAGACTTGATGAGTTATCATACAGGAAGGCATCTTTCACCAGCGTTTGGCGCACTACTTGATTATGATAAGCAAGGAACATTAGACAAAATACCTATGGATAGTAAGTTAAGTCATAAAGAGGGTCAGGATATAGCAGGCTCAAGAAATTCTAACGTATTACTTGCTCAACTGACCGGAAAAGGTTTCGTAGATATGACAGATTTCGACCATAAAGAATTTTTACCGCTTTCCAAAAAGACACGAAGAGAATACATAGACGCCATTAACAACGCTGAGAATAACCATGCATCACCAGCAGTTATGCAACAACACTACACTACACTCGACTATAAAACAGGAGTCCCTGTTTGGAAACACTCGCATATGGACACAGACCACGCATGGAGGATAATATGTTCATCTATATGGGCCGGCGCACCAGTCAGTGTTTCATATTATGAAAACAACGGGGGTGATTTTGAGTCTTGTAGGCAACACCATCGATATATCGACAAACAATATGACCCATACAAAAAGAAGGTAGTAAACGGAAAAGAAGAACCTGATGCATATGGGCATGTAATTACTATATGGGGAGTAAAGAGTGGAGTTAATCCAGATATAAGTAAAGAATCGTCCAAGTATGGTTCTATTCGCAATAAAAACGATAGATTCGTCTTAATCAAAAATAGTTGGGGTACAAAAGGATGGGGAGTCGACGGTTGGGCATGGGTACACTGGGATTCTTTTCACAACTCCATTCGTCTTGATGATTATATAGGAATTGCACATCATCCCGCCAACTGGGAACCATTACCAGTTGAACCAGAACTAGAACCAAAAATAATCGAGGACCCTACACCTTATCCTCTCGCAGTAATAAATAAAGGCCAAATAGAACAAATAAAACAACAATTGCCACCACAAACATCTTTCATAGGATATCTGAAACATCCACAAACAGGAGTGATTTACAAATTCGTTATTCACTATGATGTAATAGATGGCGAGAACGTAATAACAGGAGCAGAATATTGGAGTACAATTCCAGACCCATCAAATGCGCCTCCGGGCTACGAGAATCCATATTTGTTAGGCGGAGGCTATGACAGTACACCTAAACTGATAGAATACAAGGAAAGAAGAATATATGACAAGGACGACCCGCGCTCCCCCTTCCCACTTGCTAATCCGACTCGGAAGAGTAATATCAAAGACACCTCTTCGCCTAAAGCGATGCAGTCCGTATCCCCCGTAGTTTGGAGCCCTGCATCGGAACCAATAACTAAGATGGTAGTGTTTGATATTGATGATACATTACTAGATACATCACAACGAATGCGCTCTGCAATCCGTATGGGATTATTCGACCCTACTGGAAAAGGAAAGAAGGCACATCCAAAAGGAGTTCCAGCATTCCGAGATTTCTATTACAGTGTAGAGCGATTTAATTTAGACACACTTATCCCCGGCGCACTGGACCTTGTACAAAGTCTACAACAAGATGGGTACACTATTGCATATTGCACAGGTCGCCCTCGCCGTATTTTTGAAGCAACTAAGAATCAATTGCGCTCTCACGGATTCCCGATTATGCGCGATAAGAATGGCTACGAACTGTTAGCCATGAAACCAGATAACAACGACAAAACTACATCATACAAGTTCAATGCACTAAGAGATTTACAACATAGATACGATATTCGTATGTTTTTCGACAATCATCCCGGCAATCTTGCTGAGGCCCAAAGGCTCGGTATCCCGGGACTGTATCTATCAATAGACCAATACAATGGAATCCAAGATTTAGCAAAGCGCTTTAACAAAGATAAGCACAAAGTAATGGACGACATTAAGCGTAACCCAGCAGCATTTCCAATCCCAGAATCATACAAACAGCGACTAGCAAAACAACTAGGGCAAGAACCAATTACAAATCCCTCATTACTTGAGGAAACACTTGCAAGACTCAAGGAAGAAGAAGAAGATGGAAGAATGGGCAAGAAGGGAGGCACGACAGCGTCCGCTTCAGAGTTTAGATGGAAAGGAAATCCGGGCCATGCAGATTACCGAGTAGCGGCAGGCTGTATCGTACAGAAGCCAAGCGATAAGAAAATACTCTTACTGCGCCGTTCACCAAAAGAAACTTCCATGCACGGATTGTACGAACTACCCGGAGGAAAATTGGAAGAAGGCGAAACTCCACGCGATACAGCCATTGCTGAAACCAAAGAAGAAGCAGGGATGGATGTCAACATAGGCAGGGAAATTACCCCACCACATATCGACCACCAAGCGAAGAAACGTTATCATGCGTTCATGGCAACTCCAAAGATTGGTAGCAAAGTAGTATTATCCGAAGAACACGATAAGTATATTTGGATAACTATGGAAGATGCACTACTTATGGAGGAACCACTAAGTCATCATGCAGAATATTTCTTCAAGTTGATTCTAGGAATCAAAGACAATCCATCAGAAGTATTACCTATCATGACAGGAGAACCAACAGGCAAATTCACCAATTTAGGCGCTATATTTTCTGAAGTTCAAATCGGAAGAAATATCGCTAAAGATGTTGGAGAAGTAGTTCAATCGATATACCGAGGACTTATCGGGGGTAGAACCTCTATGGCCGAAAGAAGGATGGCCATGGCTGTTGCAAGTGTGCAAAAAGAGTTATCCGATAGAGCAACGGCCGCCGGCGGTAATGCTATCGCAAATCTAAGACTCGATTATGAAATCATCAAAGGAACAGCCACGCTCACAGTCATCGCTCACGCAGATGCCATCCAAATGGCCAATCCACCTAAGAATAATCCTAATTATGATTTACCATCAAAAACCAGAACAAGTATACCTACGCCAATGTCAATGGAACAAATAATTGGCCGTGTCAATCCCCTTCCTAAGCCAAAGAAAGGCATGAGAAACCCAAAAAAGTATGTCGAGTATTTGATGGGCCACACTAAGATGCGTAACGAATTCCCAGACCGTCGACAACGATATGCAGTTGCTCTTACATTGGTCGAAAAGAACTTAAAAGGCAAGAAGAGCGCACGCCGCGCTCTCAAGAAGACAGTTCAAAAGAAGCAACTGAAACGCTTGAAAGGAGCCTCCAAAGCGCTAAATAACCCCGGTGGCGATGTAATACAGTTATACGAAGAATTCAATGGAAAACCACCAGATGAAATTAAAACTGTTAACATCGAAATACCAAGTACCTTAGTACGCATCGGTGAAGGAGGATGCTGGAGCGTAGGATATCGCTCAGACAAGGAAGGACATGGTGAAGACCAAAAGTACATACATAACTTTGGTGACTTCGGTAGGTTCCCTAAGAAGAAACCAAAACCGGGCGATAGGAAAGAACCGGACCTTTATGCAGCCATGGATGAAAGCGGTAATGTTTCATACTTGGTCATCATGGGAGGAACGTTCAGTCTAGATACGGACCCGGATTCAGGAATAAATTGGTTGGTGGGATAATGACACGAAAAACACTATTTGGCATCGGAGAAAAAGGATGGAAAGCAATAGATGTCGCATCCGTAGGACTAATACTTACTACAACAGTAGCAGATACAGCATCAAAGAGTAAGAATAAACGGTTAAAGAAGATTGGTAAACTTGGAATGAGTCCAAAGGCACTTAAAACCACAAAACAAATTTCTAGTGGGTTGCTGATATTTGTATTGGCAAGAAACCTAATTGATGCAATGGAAGAATATGATATCTTACTAAAGAAAGATGCAATCTTCCCGGGCCGAGGCTTGCTCACCGATACAACAGCAACGGCGCTAAGACAACTAAGACCATTAGGCCAAATTCCACTAGATGGTGATAAAATTCGTAACGTATTTTGAGGTAATAACATGGTAGGATATTTTGAAGAAGACACAATGACCCCCGGCGAGCGTGAACGTTTTCGCGCATATGGCACATTCCTTTTGGGTGCCAGTGGACTATACTTATGGGCAACTTCCCGTAAAGGAAAGCCAACAGTAGTAACAGCATCCGGCACCGCCGATATTAAGAAAGTAGAAGTAGTTCAAATCACTGGATTTGGAGTACCAAATGACAAAGAAGTTGATTTAAACGCAGAGCAACGTAATGTTACGGGATTTGACATGAGCCTTAACATCGGAGTTATGGTAACTGGAGAAGGTAATTTATCAGCAAGCGCATCTGCTACATATTCTGATGGAAGCATTAGCGAAACAAAACAACTAGGCGGGATTGAAAACGACGGTAAAACTGCTTTTACTATCAGTAAAGGGGACTTTGTTGCAAGCGGTAAGTCAATTAAGTCGTACACCGTCGCTGTGACTGCGAAGGAAGGTAGTGCTACTAGCGCAACCACCTTCACGGTCGGTGCCTGAAATGTCTGCAACAAAATCTCAAGCCTTTGTTTCAGTCCCAAAGAAAGGTGCTAAAGGCGACATTTCCATTGATTTCGCAAAGGGACTAGCCGTTTCAGCGGCTAATAATTTGGGGAAATTTATAGAAACTCATTATGCAATGGTTCGCGATTTTTCGGAGTACGAAGATGGTAGGTCCTTAGTAACTGTACACGACCATGTACATTATCATGTATATGGAGATTATAGACTTAATCTAAGCGAATTGATTGGACCACATTTTGATGGAAGCACAGTTAACGCCGATGATTTAACAACTGCTCAAGGGCCAGAACTGACAGCACTGTTAGATACCATAGCACAAGAATACAAAACAGTCCCAACTACAATTTCACGAATGGTCCGAGGAGGAGGGGAAAGTCAATACATACCAGTACCAATGTTACGTTTCAAAACATCCAATTACAAGATTGAGGCAACACGGGCAACCCGGATTGAAATAGAAGAAGTAAACAATAGAAGATACTTGACTGTACCTCGACTATCTAGTCATCTTGAACAAGAAGGGCATTCCAGTCGCACAAACTTAGGAGCCGAGGATGACGACATAAACGGATGCGATAAACTGCAAGGATTCATCGACGCAGGTGAACAAACAGGAGATTTCGTTAGAGTAGCCCGTTCACGCTTAGACATTCGCCCAAGGTTATCTCGCTGGTCTAATAATCAATTACATTCGGGAACTCAAGCAACTAGATTCTTTTTACCTAGTCTTGGTACTATTCTTGTTTCTGCTCAACGTATTGATGGTCTTAAAGAATATGTAGGAGGACGCTTAGAGTTCTTAGAAGAAGAAGTGACTGAATCACTCCCAGATAACAAGTACAATCTTCTTCCAGAATTCCACTACCACCCGGTTCGGAACCTTAATGCACGCTATGGTGCAAGTCTTGGAAACATGATAACTAACGAACTTGACCCGGAAACTGATTACACTGCATTATTCTTTGAATGGGCTAAAGCAATAATTTGTCATCCAGATTACAGACATTACCTAGAAGTAACACATGCAGGAGATTTACCCGCAAATCAAGCAGACGTAATTACTTCACTTGGAGGGACTACGCCAAATTGCCACTTCACTGGACCTAGAGGCATCCTAAGAAGTCCAACAATCAAATCCCCAATATTACCTAGGAGAATTATGCAAATTGCAACACAAGCAACACAACGCACGGAATCTGATGAATTTGGAAATCTATTTGAAGCAGGCAAGCATTTCATGAATCAACTAATGAACGAAGGACGTTCAGAAATTGTGCCCGGGACCGCTGTCAAATTGACAAGTTCAGGTAAGCGACGATTAGAATCAACGCTTGTACACTTAGACCCAGACGATGAAGACGAGGGAGGAGATGCAGAAATTCTAGATGAAGTCGAAGAAGATGACACATTCTATATCAATCAAACCGAAGGTAATCGATATCAATTAAGTTATACTTTATCAAACGGCCGTACGGTTTTGTTTCCGCTAACAGCGGGAGGAGTTGAAAATCCACGCATCAACATGTGGTTTAGACGAGAACATTTCACCGTATTCGATGAAGATAAGAACGAAGAAGTCGATGAAGAAACTATTCAAGAAGAAGGTTTCAAAGGACAGATAGACAAGATTCATCGAGTATTCCTCCGCATAGTCATGGATTGTTATATGACAATGGAAACCTATGTAGCAATCTTAACGGGCAATATTCAAACTAAGAAGGCCAACAAATACAGTCGTGCTAATCAAGACCCTAACATGAGAGCATTAGCCGCACGCGAAGCCGGAGGCGGGGGCGGCAAAAAAGAAAAGAAGGGCAAAGACAAACCCGGCTGTGCTGAAGGATTAGCAGATTTACGAAATGAACTGTCGCTGGGCCAACTTGCAACCACTTACAGTTCAACACGAGGAGATTATACACGACTACAAGATTTCTATTCCCAAGATTTAGTTGGTGCAGAAATACTTTGGTTATCAAATTCTATCTCCGATTTTAACCCGAATCTTGTTTCCGCGACTCCGTCAATGAAAAGAAACCAATTAATTCAGCAAGTGTACATCCCGCCCCAGAACGCTCGACAATACGTAACAGGAACAGAAACCAGTTCAGAAAAAATCGTTCTCCACCGCGCAGACCCCTACGGAGTAATGATGGGCGTTCCACAAAATCAGGTAATTGGTACATCAGTTACAGTACCCACAACGAAAGACTTCGCTCAAGAAGTACCGTATGCATACGAACCAGTAAAACCAACAACAATATTCCTTCGCATGGATAGCGCATTACTACGCGATATCTTCATTGAATATGTCCGTCAACACAATCTATTCGTAACAGAAGTTGCAAGAAACGCAGTGCGTAAAAAAGGAAAGAAGCGTCAAGGAAAAGGCGGGAAACAAAAGAAAGGTAATCAAAATAAGAAAGCCTCGTCCGTACTTCCTACTATGTGGATGCTATGTAAGCAAATGGCAACTCAAGTATTATTGCTTGACGACCAAAAACCACACATATTGTGGAACAACTTATTTAACGCTGTTGAACGATATAGAAGCAACCAAACAATGCAATACCCGATGATTCCAGAACATTGGGCTCAAACCTTTACCGTAGCAAACTTACGCAAAGACCCCGAGTTATCAGGCGCAACACCAAACATGGAAGAACAAGCATCATTGCTAGCGGAGTACATGCAATTCTTGGAAACAACATATTACCAATCATTCGGAATGATAGCAGAAGTAGTAACAGGATTAGATATTGCTCGTATAGAAATGATTAGCGACCTTGATACATTGAAAAGATATTTCGTTGAAAGACTACATGAAGATACCAAATCTAGATTCTTAGACCGTCAACTTTGGGCAGGTTACCAGTCATTGTTGTACATAATGAGAACCTTTGCCGATATTCCTCCAGAACTGCGAGGAGAATATACTGCAAGCAGATTCGATGATGAAGCAGTTCAGCAAATGCGCATTCAATCCCAACAGATGGGAACTCAACTACGAGAGCCGGTATATGGACAAGTTGAAGATGTTTCACCGCGGTTCATGCGTGAAGGACAGGTATATCGGCCACCCGGATTCTAGGTGATAATATGGAGAGGGACTACAAGTATGTTTATCGTGAATTCGATAAGTACGTTCGTATCCTAGAAGCCGAAGGTATTTTTCCACCGTCAATCAACAGTATTGAATTTTTTTGCAAGGAAATGATTACAAAGAAATATTGGTACTACCCTCCAACCCGAGGAGGAATCAAATCTGTAATGATTTACGGAAGTCTTGCTCGTGACCAAATATCAACCGAACCAATTCTTGACCGTACAGATGGAATTGATAATCAACCACTATTCAATGAAATGCGCGATAAACTAATCGAACGTGTTGAGAAAATGTATGGTAAAACCGGAAACGAAGAACGCGCAAGGAAATGGGCGCCAAATCCTTTTTCAGTAAATGACCGAGCATTAGAATATGCTTTGATGGAGAATATATCCGAAGAAGATTGGAATGCAATGAAACCAATCGAAAGACAACAAACCGTTGCTTATCAGAAAGCAGTAGCCGATTCTATATATGTTAAGAACAGGTGTCAAGAGTATTTTCAAACCGTAGGTTCTTTCATGTTACGCAAGACAATGCATCATCCTATAATGAGCATCTATTTTTCTTTCTCGGCATCAGAATCAGAAGGCCGTAACTCAACATTCCTTGCCCGTGCAAAGGGTGAACTGACTACTGTCGATTCAGAAGATGATATTCAACAATTTATGACTCAAGATGAGTATAAAGGAATATTGTCTATGGGGAATCAGTCTTTTCGGGGATTATGGTTTGTTCCGTCGACTACTGGACAAAATATCAAGATGGGTTGCATAGACTTTGACAATCCATCTATGTCAACAAAAGAAAGTAAAATGAAAACCGCTGTCAAAAACGTAGCCAAGAAATTGGAAGCACAAGAAGTTCCATACATTATCATGTTCACTGGTAAGTCATACCAAATATGGTTTGGTACAGAAGCAATCGGTATTGACAATCAGTACGAAGTCAATCGATATATAGAGAATCTAATGAAAGGAGTCGATGTATTAGTAAGCGCAAAATCATCCGTATCTGAAGCGGAACGAGAGGAAGCAATTTCCCGTGGAGTTCCACTTATTGACAAATCCGTAAATACTAAGCAGAAACCATTGGGTATGTTTTTCGGTATGCATTACAAACCACAAAAAAGTCCATCAGATGACCCGGGAACAGGATATGTAAGAGTTCCTGTACCATTGAAACAACTATCAACATTTGACCCAGTACAAGAAGCACATCCAGAATTTGTAATGAAAAACTTCAATGCATTGTCATTACAGGTTGACCAATTTTTTGATGCAATACAAATGGGACAAGGGTTCGGCGGTAAAGGTAATATCGAAACACCACCAGAATGTTATCGCAGTGATGACAATGATACAAATTTTTCAACGGTCAAGTTTGCCGAAGATTGGAAAAAGGGGAAGAAAGGATTCCCAGAATTTAATTTTGAAAATGGCCGAGCAGAGGCATCACAATATAGTAATTTAATTATTACTCCGAAATTAGATGGATGGTTGGGAGTAATCCATTACCGTAGTACTGGGAACTTTACTCTCGATGGAAAGCGATTAGTTAACCAGAAAGAACGTTCCACAAAAACTGGCAATTTAGTAATAGCGGAAGAAGTACAATGCGTACTTGTTACACGCGGAGGAATAATTATGTGGGACAACCACATTACCCGTGAATTCCAACGCACTTGTGAAAGATTAGGAATTAGGGAAGCAATACTAACGGGTGAGATAATAACTTACAACGAATTTGGTAAAGTGGCAGGGCCTCAAGGAGTAACAGCCGTGTTAAACCGAAAAGAAAAGCGCGATGGCCGGACAGTACAAAACGAAAGATTGTTCAATAATCTTAGATTTACATTAACAGACATTATCAAGATTGATGGTAAGCAATGGAATATAGACGACCCATTTGATGCAAAACATGACCTATTGAAGCAATTTACTTCTTTCCGAATAGACCTAATCCCTTACTTTGAATTAGAACAACCGTTAATTGAAAGATTTGACGCATTATGGTCACAGGTCACTGTTACCGATGGACACGAAGGATTTGTTGTTTATGCGGAAGGAAACAGATTCAAAATTAAACGACATAATACTTTAGATGCAGTAATCATTGGTATTGATTCAACAAGTAAGCGTTGGATGGATGGTAAAGGAATAGGTTCTGCGTATGTTGCAGTAATGCACACTAGACCAAAGTATGGACCAATGTATGTATCACTAGGGAGAGTAGGTACAACAGGATTAACAGACGCACAAAGAAAAGAACTAACAGAAAGGGTCTTGGGCGAAGATGATAGCAATATAGTTCCACTTAGTAAAGCACTGGGTCAGACAGAAGATACTATGGGACTTGAAAATGTAATATTCGTTGAACCTACTACTGTTGTTGAAGTTGTATATGAAAAATTAAATGAAAGTCGCGAACCTTCCTTTGCAATGTATAGACAGCAACGCATGGGCAAGGGAAGAAGCGCTAAGGTCAATTTTACATTTGCTGATATAATGTATGCTCGCAGAATGCGTAGTCCTCGTATCGTAGGAATCCGAGAAGATAAAAACGCACTAAAGAAACTCGATGTTGATTCTTCACAAGGAGATACATCAGGAGGATTCAAGATTGGAGCAAAGCCAAATCCTGTATTTGGATTACCTACAATATCCGGACTACTCAAAGAACTGAACCGAATTCAATTCTTTTATCCAAAAGCACAAAAAGGACCGCTGGTAATAATGGATGATGATGAATTAGTCCAACGGTCATTCGTTGGTAATGTAATTGCGGGACCTCAAGTTTTAGATGGCCCAATAGATATGTGGAGAAAATTACACAAACTAATGGACAGAGATAGAGAGTTTGCCGGATATGTAAAAAACAATACAAT